>Ga0247842_10000083_pt1 | contig 207613 bp, 183 predicted proteins | sample LaCruzMarch2015__3_FD_192411 | JGI IMG/M metagenome (GOLD analysis project Ga0247842, IMG submission 192411) | Freshwater microbial communities from meromictic Lake La Cruz, Castile-La Mancha, Spain - LaCruzMarch2015_19m | ecosystem: Environmental > Aquatic > Freshwater > Lake | place: Spain...
ATCAAAAGAGATTCTGGGCAGGAAGGGCCTGACAAGCTGTCTTGACTATTATCTTTCTAGAAGACAGGCGCTATTGCTTGGTTGAACCGCCGTATGCCGAACGGCACGTACGGTGGTGTGAGAGGGGAAGAAAATTCCCCCTACTCGATTGGGTATTGAAACAATAGGATGCAATGCGTATCGTGTAATGGGAAAACGGTTGGCTTTTTCTAGACAATATGGTAAACTAATGTTAAGTAGTTATGCGTATTGTTATGGAGAGTGGTGATGGAACGTCGAACGACAAGACAGGTTAGCGTTGGAGATATATGTATCGGTGGTGGAAGCCATATCGCAATTCAGACCATGTGGGACGCTCCACTGCCTTCCAATGCCAATGATCAGGAGTATCAGGCTGTACTTACCATGCTTAGGAAATACCGCACTATGGGTTGCGATATCATTAGATTCTCCTATCCATCCAAGCAGGACCACACCGTATTCTCACGTGTATGCCAGGACTCGCCCATACCAGTGGTAGCCGATATCCATTTTGATTGGAAGCTGGCCATGGATGCCTTGGATTGCGGAGCCCATAAAATACGTATCAATCCTGGCAATATCGGGGCGCGTTGGAAAGTGGATGAAGTGGTACGTTCAGCCAAAGACCATGGCGCGGCCATACGCATAGGGTTGAATGGTGGATCACTTCCTATGGAACTGCGCATGCGTGCCCATGCCCAGGGAATGGTTGATACCGCACTTACCTATATTGAATGGTTCGAGGCTCTGGATTTCCATGATATCATCCTTTCTGTAAAGGACTCAGACACCCAAACCACCTATGAAGCCTACCGCAACCTATCTGGACTGACCGATTATCCATTGCATCTTGGCGTGACCGAAGCCGGAGGGGTGGTCAGCTCTGTTACCCGGAGTACTTGGGCTTTGGGTCGCCTTTTAAGCGAAGGGATTGGGGATACGATCCGTATTTCCATCACTGATGATCGTGAATTTGAGATTCTAGCCGCACGGGAACTCTTGCGTACCATCGGCCTTGATGCCAGCGGCATACGTATTGTCTCTTGCCCTCGATGCGGCAGGGCTTCTTTTGATTCCCAGGGATTCCTGAAAAAAGTTCAAGGCCGTTTGATGGAATCAACCATGCCACTCACCGTGGCTATCATGGGCTGTCAGGTGAATGGTCCGGGAGAATCCTCTCATGCCGATCTGGCGGTCACCGGCATAGGCAACCGCGTGTTTATCTATGAACATGGGAAACTCTTGAAAGAAGTCCCTGTCAATGAGGCGGAGATAGCCTTGTTGGACCGTCTAGAGGTACTTTCCCATGCAGAATAACAATATGTTGATTATCCGGGGAGCCCGGGAGCACAATTTAAAGAACATCAACCTGGATCTTGAAAAAAACCGCTTGATTGTCATATCGGGACTCAGTGGGTCAGGCAAATCATCCTTGGCGTTCGATACCATTTTCGCTGAAGGTCAGCGCCGTTATGTAGAATCCCTATCGGCCTATGCCAGACAGTTTCTCGGCCGTATGGAGAAGCCCGATGTCGATTATATGGAGGGTTTGTCCCCGGCTATCGCCATAGAACAGAAGTCGACCCATAGGAACCCCCGTTCCATAGTTGGAACGATCACCGAGATATACGATTATTACCGGCTTCTCTGGGCCCGTACCGGACATCCGCATTGCCCGGAATGTGGACGCGAGATCTCGGAACAATCGATAGACCAGATTCTCAATAGCATCTATACCATGCCCGAGGATACCAAACTGATGGTGTTGGCTCCGGTTGTGCTTGGAAGGAAAGGTGAACATAAAAAAATCTTTGAGGATGCGGTAAAAGCCGGATTCGCCAGAGTACGGGTTGATAAGGTTGTAATGAACCTTGATGAGAATATCATCCTTGATAAACAGGTCAAGCATACCATCGAAGTGGTGATAGATCGGGTGGTCCTGCGTTCCGACACCCGTTCCCGTCTGGCTGAATCCATTGAGACCGCGATTGAAATGACCAATGGTTTGGTTGAGATCATGGATATCGACAATGATGGGAATGAACATTTCGAGACATATAGCGAACGCAACAGCTGCCCGCATTGCGGTATCACCATACCGGAACTGGAACCCCGTCTTTTTTCCTTCAACAACCCCTTTGGCGCATGTCCTTCCTGTCATGGGCTGGGATACAAAACAGAATTCGATCCTGATAAAATCATCCCGGACCGCACGCTTTCTTTCAATGCCGGGGCCATAGCCACCCAGAATCCCGATGCCCAATGGTCCAAGGCGATGTTCAAAGCCTTAGCGTTGCGATATGGATTCTCGCTGGATACACCTTTTTGTGAATTGGATGACGGGATCATCAGAATCATCCTTTATGGCAGCCAGGAACGCATACCGATCAATTACCAGACAGAGAAAAACAATAGCTCCTATACTTTGGAAAAGCCTTTTCCGGGAATCATCCCCGATCTGAAGCGTAGATATTATGAGACCAACTCAATCCAGATACGCATGTGGATGGATGGTTTCATGACTGGACGGGAGTGCGAGGTGTGTCATGGCTCAAGGCTCCGCACCGAAGCCCTGTCAGTGTTTGTCGGTGGGAAAAACATCATCCAAGCCAGTTCCCTATCCGTGCGTGAATCAAAAAAATTCTTCAGTGGATTGGAGATGACTGAAACCGAGCAACAGATCGCGCAACAGGTTTTGAAAGAGATCATCGCCCGATTGTCTTTCCTGGAGAATGTTGGTTTGGATTATCTGACACTGGACCGTCCAGCAGGAACCCTTAGCGGTGGAGAGGCGCAGCGCATCAGATTGGCTACACAGATTGGTTCGGCTCTTTCAGGTGTCATCTATGTGCTTGATGAGCCATCGATCGGACTTCATCAACGCGATAATCAGAAATTGATTGATGCCCTGAAAGTACTCAGGGATCTGGGCAATACGCTGATAGTGGTCGAGCATGATGAGGAAACCATACGGGAAGCGGATTATGTGGTCGACCTGGGTCCCGGGGCGGGTGTGGAAGGTGGCTATATCACCGCGCAGGGAACTCCTGCGGAAATCGAGAACAATCCCAACAGCATCACTGGCCAATATCTGAGTGGCAAGCTTTCCATGAAGGTCCCTTTGGTCAGAAGAACAGGAAATGGTCTTGCCCTGACAGTCCATGGTGCTAGCAAAAACAATCTCAAACACATCGATGCCACCATACCGTTGGGGAAAATGGTGGTCCTGACCGGTGTCTCCGGATCAGGGAAATCCTCATTGCTGAATGAGGTGCTGTTGCCGGCTCTCAAGCGGATCATCGCCAGACAACCCGAAGAGTTTGATGGATACACTTCAATCGAGGGCTTTCAGCATGTCGATAAAGTCATCAATATCGATCAGAGTCCCATTGGGAGGACACCCCGTTCCAATCCAGCCACCTATGTGGAGGTTTTTGGCGCGATCAGGAATCTTTTCGCTTCCTTGCCTGAATCAAAAGCCCGCGGGTACAAATCGGGAAGATTCTCCTTCAATGTATCTGGAGGACGATGCGAGCACTGCCAGGGCGATGGCAATCTTAAAATAGAGATGAACTTTCTTCCTGATGTATACGTGACTTGCGATGTCTGCAAAGGGAAACGTTTCAACCAGGAAACCCTTGCCATCCATTTCAAAGGGAAAAACATCAGCGACGTGCTCGATATGACCATCACCGAAGCTTCGGCATTCTTTGCCGCCATACCTTCAGTCCGCCGGAAAATCGAAACTCTGGAATCGGTAGGGTTGGGATATATCAAACTTGGACAATCGGCACTGACCCTCAGTGGGGGAGAAGCCCAGCGTGTGAAACTCAGTTTGGAGCTTGCCAAACGGGGAACTGGGAAAACCCTGTATGTATTGGATGAACCTACTACCGGATTGCATTTCGCGGATGTGAAAAAATTGATGGAAGTCCTCGACCGTCTGGTGGATGGTGGCAATACTGTTGTCCTCATTGAACATAATCTCGATGTGATAAAGATGGCAGACTATATCATCGACCTTGGTCCGGAAGGCGGCGACAGGGGTGGTGAGGTTGTGGCGACTGGTACTCCTGAAGAAGTTTCGCTTTGCAAGAACTCTTACACGGGGTATTATTTAGCGAAGTCGCTCTATGAGGAAAAATAAAAGACAACCTATAGCATGGTTGGTTCTATCCATTCTTCTCCTCTCAGGATCCTATCCACTACCTGGTGATAATACAGAAAGTGTCTTATCAACAGAACCTGAACAGGTCCAAAGCATCTCCAACGACATAGGTCCATCAGAATCCCCGTCTACAACGGATACGGATATTCCAGGAGAAGGAGCTGACCTTCGGTTCCTGCTTATCACCGATATGCTTGAAACCAGCACGGTTGGTGAGCTTGCCACACTTGCCACACGTCTGGGTCTTGCTCCTACTGGCGATTTGGAAACCTTGCGTCAACGGTTATTTGATTATTACGGTATTGTACCGATTCCAGATAATGAGAGTGTCCCGGTGGTTTCGACTGGAGAAGGATTTATCCTTGAGGTGGTTATCGCAGACAGGATGATGACCACCCAGGGTGATCGTTCTTTGATTATCCTTGAAGGCAATGTCCAGATCTCCTTTCAGGTTTCGCCATCGGAGAAACCCAAGGAACTCAAAGCCGGAAAGATTGTTCTCGATCTGGATAGGAAGCAACTCTCAGCCATCGGTTCTGTAGATTTCAGGGATACGCAGGGAAACACCATTGAACATGTTGAGGGCGATGTCGTTACGCTAAGGTGGGATCAGGGTGATATTCTGATTTCCAATGGCCTGACCAGTACAGAAAGGAAAAACAGCGAGGATGAAAGTGTTGAGTTCTACACTTCCGGAGAACGTATCACCTATGCTGGAGACCGTGGTGCGGTGCTTTTTGAAAACGGCGTGATAACCACCAACAAGAACCAGGCGTACTTCAGCATTTCAGCTGAAAAGCTGCTTTTGATCGATGGTGGTGATATGTTCGTGCAAAAAGCGCTGATCTCCATTGGGAGGGTTCCCTTGTTATGGATTCCCTTCCTGTTCTATCCAGGACAGACTTTCATCTTCAATCCTGCTTTTGGATACGATGCCGACAGAGGGCTGTTCTTTTCCACGACAACCGAGCTGTATGGTTCCTATGGAAAAATACAGAAAAGCGATGATTCAAGCTTCACGACTTTGCTTTCTACCAATACCGAAGGAGAACGTATCCAGGATGGCATGGTATACACTCAATCCAATGTAGAAGATAGCCAAAAAACTCTGTTGGACACGTGGGCCGGGAAGTCCGGGTCATATTTTGCCATACTGGCCGACACTTATCAGGAAAAGGGTACCTTCATAGGTATTGATACCGCGAATTATTTCAAAAACAAGCAGTATGCCTTCACCCTACTGGGAGCTCTGGCATGGTGTGGCGATCTAGCCTCCGAATTGTCCAGCACCACCTATGGTGTGCCAACACTGCGCTATGTGCTTGATGGCGATGTGAAGATCGACACAGAAAACGCTGATTTCCTGCTTAGCCTGCCATTCTATTCCGATCCGAAGATGATGCGTGACTATGGAAACAGATTGACATCGTTTTCGGTGGGGGCACTTTCAGGCAATGAGGATTTCCCAACAACCTATCTTTCCGATATCACCTCCTTCACATGGGATCTTAGTGGTTCGCTGACTATTCCAACCAACATACTCGCCCCTTTTATTGAATCATTCACTGTAAGCCAACTGGACAGTGATGTGAAGTGGAAAGCCGTGAAACTCGCCTATGGTACAGGCTATACCATCACTTCGGCAACCGTCCCTGAGATCAATGCAACGCTTTCAGGCACACTTTTCTCTTTCAGGAAATCCTATGGGGATTCCATCGGAAGTCAACCTGAGACTATTGAAGCGGAACCGGTTCTTCCCCCTGAAACAATGGACAGTACCCTCGATCTGGACACTTACGGTATTGCAAAACCATACAGATCCAATTTGAAAGCCACTACGGAATCAAAGGAAACCATCACATACCACTCCATCAGTCTCGGATATTCTTTAAATCAGGTGTTTTCAAATTACTATGAATTGGATGATCTTGCATCCACAAGCAATTCACTGTATTCCAAGACCCAGGGGACCGTCACCCTTAAAGGTTCAATCGCGCCCTCTTGGTTCACTTTCAGCGAACAATTGACTCCATTGCACACTCTGGCCATCGAAACTTCAAGTTCGGAGAGTACCAGGGACAGTACTTTCCAGCTGAATTCGATAACCAACGCCTCTGTGCCATTCCTAGGTCTTTCCTATACCCTTATAGCCCGGCTATATACTGGATCCACCGAGGAAGAGGGTGAGTGGGGTTCATGGGATTCTGATACAATCACCAGCCATCAGTTATCATTGACCCAGCCGTTCAACCTCGGAAATGGTAAGCTGACTTTATCACTTACAGGAGTGTTGCCGCCACGTGATATCTCCCTTACGCCGAGAATCGCCTATAGCCTAGACAATTTTTCCACTTCACTCGCCTATCTGTTCAACGATGACGGCACAGGCACTCTCACCAGTGATACAATCACCCATCTTCTATCCTTTAACAGCAAGTATTTTGAAACCAGCCTGGTTACGGAATATGATATGGAGATGTACCTGGATTCACCAGACAGCCATTGGGCGCCATTCTCTATGAATGGCTCCACAACCGTGCGTCTATTCAAACAGTATCTCAGTCTTTCGCAGTCTTTCGATTATACTGGCGACGATAATACGTTCAATTCGTTGATCAGCAAAGTGAAAATTCCTTGGGCATCGGTTTCCTTATCAGCGAATGGTGCCGTTGGAGAGGTTGAACCGGTCAGCCTTGATCTTGCCACGGATCTAAAGGGGATACAGTTGTCATGGTGGCGTGGAAGAATCAATTTCGGATTTGATTTTCTATGTGGATTCCATTATGGAATCGCTGACCCTGATTCCACCAATATGAGTGTGACCACCCGGTTCGATATCCTTATTCCGGAATTCCTTTCCATTTCCTTCGATCTTACCTCGGTGAACAAAGGGTTCTATTCCTATGACAGTTTTAACGAGATGTTTGAGGATCTTATGCGGTCTTTTGATTTTTTTGGTTCCGGACGCAAATCAACCCACTTCAATATGGAGAGCCTGTCTCTTGAGGTCATCCATTTTATGGAGGATTGGGATCTCCATTGTAAATATACAGGAAGCGTAGTATTATCTGATTCGAAATGGACCTGGACACCGGAATTCACCATATACCTTAAGTGGAAGGCCATTCCAGAGATCAAAATCGATGAGACTTTTTGATTCCAAGTCCATATTGATCCACACCACGGGAGTAGGATGAGTAGCACGATTGTTTTTGAACAGACGGAACAGATGCAGCGGGTATGCGGAATCAATGACCGTAATCTACCTTATCTGGAGTTGTTGCTAGGGGGAGAGCTCTTTGTACATGGCAATAGCATAGCCTTTGAACCCGAGGTAGACCGTCCTGATGGTGGGGAATCAGTTTTTTCCACCTTGATCCTGCGGTTGAAAGTCTTATCCAGCCGGATGGAGGATATCACAGAGCCTGAGATCTTTATGGAATTCCAGGCATTGAAGTCGCTTTCCGATGACAATCTTGATCCAAATGGGAATAACAAGCCGATCGAACCTCCTACCTCGATAACTGTGGGAGGAAAAACAGTATATCCTAAAAGCATCCGGCAGAAAGCCTTTATGCGCATGATGCGTGAGCATCAGGTGGTTTTCAGCATCGGTCCTGCAGGAACCGGGAAAACATTCCTTGCAGTAGCGCAGTCCCTGTCGGAAGTATTGTCCGGTCGCAAACAGAAAATCGTGCTGACCCGGCCGGTAGTCGAAGCCGGTGAGAATCTTGGATTCCTTCCAGGGGACCTTACCCAGAAAATCAGTCCATATCTACGGCCGCTTTATGATGCCATGGAGTGGCTGGTGCCTCCAGCGGTCATCAAGCGACTTGAAGAGAATGGTTCCATCGAGACCGCTCCATTGGCCTACATGCGTGGACGTTCATTGAACAACGCCTGTGTGATACTTGATGAAGCCCAGAATACCACAACCGAGCAGATGAAGATGTTTCTTACCCGTCTGAGTGAGAATTCCATGGCTATAGTCACCGGTGACGTGACGCAGATCGATCTGCCGCGTCATAAGATGTCCGGTTTGGTACAGGCTGCCCACATCCTGCGGGATGTGCCAGGTATTGGTTTTGTGGAATTCGACTCCTCTGATGTGGTGAGAAGCAGAATAGTTCAAAGGATCATCGACGCATATGACAAAGAATCAAATCCGAACGAGTAACGGCTCAGGCCAAGTCATCGGGGTGGATGCGTTAATCTGGTTTCTCATAGCCACCATCATTGTCGCTGGCATCGCTGTTCCCTTGCTTCTATCCGGCGATAAAACAGAAGTGATCAAGGACATCCGCACCCAATACACTGTTGGTTCGCTGGCTGAGGATGATGTGGTTGCCAAAGAGACTTTCTATTATGTGGATGAGGTGATGACCAGGGAAAAGCAACAGGAAGCCGCCGCTGCGGTGTTGCCCAGGTTTATGTTTTCACTCAATAACAGCAAAGGCATGTTGAATCTGATAGACTTGCTTGCTTTGGCATTCAACACACACAAGGACGACCCTATGTCCGCCATGACTGAGGTCAAGCAGCTGTTATCCGATTATGGTGTGCAGGATGCTGGGAAAACCATGCTGTCATTGGCCAGTCTCACTATGAACGAGAGAAATACGGTCCTCAATACAGTCAAGGAAACCACCAGCAAGCTCCTCACCAATGGACTGTATGATCAGGAGGAGCTCGAACTTATAGAACAACAGGGATATACACAGTTCAATGTGATGAATTCAGTGAGCCAATCACAGCTGCCGGATCCCTTGGTCATAGAGATACAATCAGTGGTGACACTTAGCAAGCTTGAGCGTACATTGTTCGTATGGTTCAAAAACTATGGATCATTTCTTTCTGTCAACCAGAACGTCCTTGCCATGGATATATTATCGTTGATTCTAAGACCGAATGTCATCTATGACGGGATTGGAACTTCAATCGCCCGACAGGAAGCCTCTGGAGCCATTGATCCCGTAACAGTGAAAGTAGAAAGCGGACAGTATCTGTTGAAAAAAGACTTTGTGGTTACCGAGCAGGATATCAGAACCCTCCAGGCGATGGTTCTTTCCACAATGCAATACTCCCTGCTTGAGCAGATTGGACGTATATTTTTCGTTTGTTTCATCACAGCCGCCTCCTTGTTCGCGCTGGATCTCATGCTTAAGGACTCACCTAGAAAAAAACAATTCCTATTGATTTTTCTTGTGGGTGTCCTTTTAACCCAGATAACCTCCTATTTTGTTTTAAGATTCCTCGTCAGCAGTGTGCTTCCCACCTACGACCCCTTTCTTCCGGTTCTGGTCCTTCCCATCTTCATGTCACTGATCACCAGCCGCAAGCAAGTAGGCCTGGTGGCATCCGTCATGCTTGGTTCCTATGCGGTTCTGCTTCCAAATTCGACCATAGCCACAGTGTTTTTCATTATCGCAGAGGGCTTCTGCGGCATACATTTCATACGTTATGTCTCTAAGCGCATAGATATGCTTTTCCAATGGTTTTTCGGAGCAGTCACCACTTCATTCATTGTATTGGTCAACAACCTGTTGCTGGGGTTTGCTTTCGATAGGATATTCGCACTCATCAGCGCTATGATTATCAATGTCACCTTAGCCTATATAGTTGTCACTGCATTGCTGCCGCTTATTGAGAAGGTTTTCAATATACCCACCACTTTCCGTTTACGGGAACTTGCTTTTGGAGATTCTCCCATACTGATACGCTTGTCCAGAAATGCACAGGGGACCTACAACCATGTACAGGTTGTAGCCGATCTGGCCTATGCCGCGGCTATGGCAGTCGGTGCCGATCCCTTGCTGGCCAGAGTGGGAGCACTCTATCATGATATCGGGAAACTTGACCACCCTGAATATTTTATTGAGAACCAGAGTGGAGACAATAAGCATGATGATCTTAAAGCCACCCTTTCAGTTGCCATAATCAAGTCACATGTCAAGATCGGTGTGGAAAAGGGACGGGACACGGGCTTGCCACAGGAGGTGCTGGATATCATCAGCCAACACCATGGGAATGATATCATCCCATTCTTTCTCAAAGAAGCCCAGGATGAGGCTTCCTCAAACGGCAATACCACCCAGGTGAATACAGAGGATTTCTCATACAACAGCGTGCCTCCACAAACCCCTGAAGCGGCTATTGTAATGCTTTCCGATTGTGTGGAAGCTGCCTCGCGATCCATCAGAAAACCGACAATACAGAAATTCGAGCGGTTGATCGATCAGATAGTCATGGGCAAGATTGAACGCAAACAGCTATCCGCAAGCCACTTGTCATTGACCGATATCGACAGGATTTCCCAGAGTTTCATACAAACCCTTGTGGGAAGATACCATACAAGAATCGAATATCCCGATACTGTCACGGAACAAGAGGTTAGGCAATGAATATTATTGAAGTATCATATGAACAAGACGGATATGCCCTGCAGTTTCCTGAATCAATGGTAACCGATCGTTTGAATCGGATTTTCCATGCGCTTGGGTATGAAGCGATTGAGGTTTCCTGCTCTTTCGTCTCCGATCAAACCATACGGGAGCTGAATCGCGATTACCGGAACAAGGATGAGTCCACCGATATCCTTTCTTTTCCTCAGGAAGAGGATTCAGATATTGTATTTCCCTCTTCCCATGACACATCGCTGTATGGCGGCGATACAAGCGTTGAAGACACAAGATTGTTGGGCGATATAGTGGTTTCCCTGACCTCTATGCAACACAATTGTAATGAATTCGGCTCTTCTCCCGATGAAGAGCTCTTCCGTCTGCTTATCCATGGTGCCTTGCATCTGCTTGGATATGATCACCAAACCAATGATGCGAAGGAACCGATGCTTGCGAAACAGGAATTGCTTCTGGAAACCTTGCACAAGGAGTCTGCAATTGAAATTTAAAGACCGTTTGAGATCCTTGATCACCAAACAGGAACCGCTTTCCACACCAGAGGATGCTGAGGTGGTGGAAGAGCGCGAGAGCATGATCGAAGGGGTGGGGGAACTATCCGAGACCCTGGTGAAAGAAGTAATGGTTCCACGTATCGACGTTCAATTCATCCCGGACGATATCCTGTTGGAGGAATTGTATGGAATCATCGCGGATCAAGGCTTTTCCCGTTACCCAGTATTCCATGATACCATAGACAATGTTGTAGGTATCCTCTATGTCAAGGATATTGTGAAAAAGGATATTGAGGAGTCCTTCAATGTCAGGGCTCTTATGCGTAAGGCATATTTTGTACCTGAGACCAAGCGTCTTGATGAGCTTCTAAGGGAATTGAAAAAACGCCGGGTGCATATAGCTGTGGCGATTGATGAATATGGTGGCGTATCAGGCATTGTCAGCATGGAGGATATCCTGGAAGTGATTGTCGGTGAGATACAGGATGAATTCGACGATGAGGAGACTGACGGTATAACACTGATCGGTGAGGGTATCCACCTATGTGATGCCCGTGTATCCATCGATGAAGTGAATGAGCGTCTCAAGCTCTCCCTGCCTGAGGATGATTTTGAGACATTGGGTGGATTTGTATTTGAATTGTTTGGGCGGATACCCCGGAATCAGGAAAAAACAACCTATAACGGCATAGATTTCATCGTTCAGGAGATAGAGGGACATAAAATCAATAAAGTGAAAATCGTTATGAAAAGGTTCTGATTCGTTGACCTTCGTATACAGTTAACGCTATATTATTATCGATACATAACTTTATAACGGAGGATTATTCCAATGAAAATGGCTATCAATGGATTCGGTAGAATCGGAAGAAACGTTTTCAAGATGGCTTTCGAAGACAAAGCTATCGAAATTGTCGGCATCAACGATCTGACCAGTCCTGAGACTCTTGCTCATCTGCTAAAGTATGACTCATCCTACGGTGTCTATGACAAATCCGTGACTGCGAAAAGCGACGCTATTGTTGTGGATGGTAAGGAAATCAAGATCTACGCTCTTAAGAACCCCGCAGAGCTTCCCTGGAAACAGCTTGGTGTCGATGTTGTTATCGAGTCTACCGGTGTGTTCACTGCAGCGGAAAGCCCGAAGGGTGGTTATAAGGACCACATCAAAGCCGGAGCCAAGAAAGTCATCCTCACCGTGCCCGCCAAAGACACTATTGACCAGACCATTGTATGCGGTGTCAACGATGATAAGATCAACCATGCTTTCACTGCTTTCTCCAATGCATCCTGCACTACCAACTGCCTGGCCCCTCTCGCCAAGGTTCTCAATGACAGCTTTGGTATTGAACGCGGTCTTATGACTACGGTGCATGCCTACACCAATGATCAGGTCATCCTCGATCAGCCTCACAAGGATCTTCGCCGCGCCCGTGCCGCCGCTCTGTCCATCATCCCAACCACCACTGGTGCCGCACGCGCGGTTGCCGAGGTTATTCCTGAACTCAAAGGAAAACTCAATGGTGGAGCGATGCGTGTTCCTGTGGCCACTGGTTCCATCGTGGATCTTACCGTTCTTCTTGAGAAGGATTGTACTGTAGAGGAGCTGAATGCTGCTGTGAAAGCTGCGGCTGAAGGTCCAATGAAGGGGATCCTTGAGTATACTAGCGATCCTATTGTTGGTATCGACGTGAAAGGCAACCATCACTCCTCGATTTTCGATTCATTGCTCACTATGAAAATGGGACCTAAATTTTTCAAGGTGATGTCATGGTACGACAACGAGATGGGATATTCCACCCGTGTTGTTGACCTTGCTAAAAAACTGTTCGCCTAATCATCTAGCATGCATGGATACACTGATGCGCACCATTTTTGGGGCGCATCATGTGTCCACGAGGAGCAAACATGAAATTAAAAACTGTGAAAGATGTGGATCTTACAGGGAAAAAAGTCCTGATCCGTGTGGATTTCAACGTTCCTTTGAAAGACGGAGTTATTACCGATGATACCCGTATCACCAGTGCATTGCCGACAATCAAATATATTCTTGCCCAAAAAGGCACCAAACTGATTGTCATGTCCCACTTTGGACGGCCAAAAGGGAAGAAAGACCCGGCTTTCAGCATGGCTCCTATAGCCAAAAAATTCAGTGAGCTGCTTGGTTTGCCTGTTAAGCTTGCCTCCGATGTCATTGGTCCTGCTGTCCAGGCGGAAGTGGATGCTCTTAAAAGCGGTGAGATTTTACTCCTTGAGAACGTCCGGTTCTACAAAGAAGAGGAAGAAAACGATCCTGCGTTTTCCAAAGCGCTGGCTTCTTTCGGTGATATCTATGTGAACGACGCTTTTGGAACGGCGCATCGCGCACATGCTTCCACAGAAGGCGTTTCCCATTTCCTTCCAGCGGTGGCTGGTTTCCTCATCGAGAAAGAAGTGAGATTCTTTGCTCCTTTGCTCGAGAATCCCGATAGACCCTTTGTAGCGGTTATTGGAGGTTCCAAAGTATCTTCCAAGATCGGTGTGCTTGAATCGCTGGTGAAAACCTGTGATTCCATCATTATCGGAGGGGGAATGGCTTATACTTTTGATAAATGCCTGGGCCATTCTATTGGGAAATCCCTTCTTGAAGCCGATTCTCTGGAGGTTGCCGCCTCCTTTCTGAAGAAAGCCAAGGAAAAGGGCGTCCGGGTTATTCTTCCAGTTGACCATGTCTGTGCTGAAACCTTCTCGGAAACCGCTTCTCCGATTCTTGTGGAGTCCAACGATATCCCTGACAATCTCATCGGGATGGATATCGGTCCAAAAACCATCGCACTCATCGCGAAGGAACTTAAAAACGCCGCTTCGATCGTTTGGAATGGTCCCATGGGTGTATTTGAATTCGCGAACTTTGCGGTTGGAACCAAGGAAGTTGCCAGACTGATAGCTGAAAGCAAGGGTATTACCGTGGTAGGTGGCGGCGATTCAGTCGCGGCTGTCAATCAATTCGGTTATGCTGATAAAATCGATCATGTTTCCACTGGTGGCGGTGCTTCCCTCGAATTCCTCGAGGGACAGGTGCTTCCTGGAATCAAAGCTTTGGAGATGTAGAATGAGAAGAGCATTTATTGCTGGAAACTGGAAAATGAATATGACGCCTTCAAAGGGAGCGGAGTTTGCCACAGCACTGGCCAAAGCGGTCGAAGGCTGCAATGCCCGTGTGTTGGTCGCACCTCCCTTTGTAACTATCCCCGCGGTAGCCGAAGCGCTTCGTGAAAGCGATGTGCTCATCGGCGCGCAGAATATGTCAGACCACCTTTCTGGTGCTTTTACCGGTGAGGTTTCCGCCGAGATGCTGAAAGAGCTCGGAGTCTCTGTGGTTATTCTTGGGCATTCGGAACGCCGCGCGCTGTATGGTGAGAAAGACGCATTCATCAACACCAAAGTCAAACTGGCTATTTCACAAGGCCTTGAAGTGATTCTCTGTGTTGGAGAGACTTTGGAGGAACGTGAAGGCGGACAGCTTGAGACCGTGATCAAGCGGCAGGTTGTCGAGGGGCTTAAAAATGTCTCTGAAGCGGACATGGCAAAAGTAACCATCGCCTACGAACCCGTATGGGCGATTGGCACTGGCAGAACCGCTACTCCCGATGATGCCAATGCTGTTCACGCCTTTATCCGTAGTGAGATTGCCAAACTCTACGGAAAAAGTGTTGCAGAATCGCTCATAATACAGTATGGTGGTTCAGTGAAACCTTCGAATGTGAAAGACCTCATGGCCAAAGAGCATATCGATGGCGCGCTTGTGGGCGGCGCGGCTCTTTCTCTAGAGCAGTTTGTCCCTATTGTAAAGTTCGACAAGTAAAGGTTGGAGTCTACCATGGGTGTTTTAAGTGTTGTCATTATGGTTCTGTTCGTGATCGTGAGTCTCTTGCTCATCCTCATTGTGGCTATCCAAAGTGAGAACGGCAGCGGATTGGGTGGCATTTTTGGTGGTGGCAGCGATTCAACCTTTGGATCGCAATCCGGAAGGGTCGTAACCAGGGCTACTGCTATTCTTGGGGCAACTTTTCTGGTTCTCGCCCTCGCGCTTGCCATAATCAATAAAACACCTTCTGGCGATTCCCTCCTTGATACCGTCAAGGTGGAACAAGTCCAGCAGTCCGGTGATTGGTGGAAAGTAGACACTGCGAAATGACGGGTTTGGAAGAGTGATTCAGATTCTGGTCTCGACCGCACCTATACGATGCGGTCGTTGCCATTTTCCGAAGGAAGGCTTATGAGAGTATGCGTGTTGTATGGTGAATCGGGAAATAGTTCAATCTGCAAGGAACTGGCAGCTGGTTTGGCCCAAGGAATCCAGATGCAGGGACATTCTGTTAATCTCGTAGACATGCGGCTCGAAGCGGGCAAGATTGTTTCATATTATGATTACTTTGCAGTCGGAACCGTATCGGTATCTACCTGGGGTGGGAAAATTCCGGAGAATGTGGAAACCTTTTTAAAACAGTGCGGAACAATAACCGGTAAGAGGTGTTTTGCTTTCGTTGCAAAAAAAGGATTTCGCCAAAGCAAGACCTTGCAGGTGCTTATGCATCTGATGGAAGGCCAGGGAATGTATTTAAAGTATTCCGACATTCTTACCAGTCGCGGTTATGCCAAGGAAGTAGGCAAGCGTCTGATCATTTCCTAACTTAGGAGCATATTCCATGAAAATGAAAATCCTGTATCTATTGTGCATTCTCATGTCTCTGGCTTTATTGCCATTGTCTGCCGATATGATTTCACAACCGGCGGCTACAGTGAATCTTATCCGCAATACAGTTATCACAGTTGAGCAGTTGAATGAAAAAATTGCCCTGTATGAGCAGCAAGCCAAGAGTGAAGGCTCCACGACCGCAGTGGTTCCTCTCAATATTCTCAATATCATGGTCAATGATGAGCTGGTCCTTCAGGGTGCTGAACGGGATGGATATACTATCACCGATGACCAGATTGCCAAAATGGTGAAGCAACAGAAGACCTATGTGGAGCAGCAGACTGGCAAAGCCATTACCGACCAGCAGTTTGAACAGGTGATAAAAAACACCTACGGAATGGATATGGTTGCTTTTAGGAAAAACCTTCAGGATTCCGCTCTTGTCGATGCCTATATAAGGGGATCGCAAAGCGAAACAGTCAACGATGTACAGCAGCCCATTGATAAGGATATCCAGGATTTCTACCGGGCGAACAGAACTGAGTTTATCAATCCTGAACTTGTACGTATCAGCCATATATACATGGCATTTGACGAAACCAATAAAGCCACTGTGCGTACTGAAATGGATAAGATTGCCCGGTGGTTGAAATACAATACCTATACTTTTGAGGAGCTGGTCCCCAAGTATTCACAGGATAAGTCCTCCAATACCAAAGGTGGTGACCTAGGTTGGCTTTCGTACGACGATGATGCTGCCCGCAAGCAACTTGGCGAAGAGTTCTTCAATACTGCTTTTGAGTTGGCCCTGGGAAAAACATCAGGGGTTGTTGAATCCCCCAATGGATTCCATGTAGTCAAGGTGACTATCCACAATGATCCAAAAATGCTGGGAATCAATGATCCTATCGCACCGGATTCCACAACGAGTGTGTATCAGTATATCGAAAAAACACTTTTATCGTATAATCAGCAGACTGCTTATCTTAAAGCCATCAACAACTTGATTGAATCGTTGCGGAAAGATGCATTGATTGAGATTCTCTATAAATAAGGAGCTTTTTCCGTGAAATCCAGACATAAGGGTCGGGAACTTGCATTGCAGACATTGTACGCGCTTGATTTCAATGGAGAGCTTAAACAAGGGGTTCCTGAAAATTTTCCCGGACTTTCTGAGACTGAGATTGAGAGTCTTGAACCTGAAGTGGTTTTATTTGCCCGTTATCTGGTGACAGGGACACTTGAGCATCTTGATGAGATCGATGCATTGATTTCACAATTCTCAACTAATCGGTCGATTGATAGGATCGATGCCGTGGATCGTACTATTCTACGATTCAGTGTATTCTCATTACTCTATGCCAAAGACATCCACTGTCATGTAGTGATTGATGAGGCGGTCAAGCTGTCTCAGGAATTCAGCAGTGAAGTGAATTATAGATTTATCAATGGAATCCTTGATTCCATGCAGAAGAAACTAAATGATAACACTAAAGACTGATGATCAGATAAAACGTATTGGCGAATCATGTGTTTTGCTTGCCCAGCTATTGGATTCTATGGATGGTTTTCTTGAAGCCGGTATGACCACCAAGGAAATTGATACCTATTGCTATCAATTCATTATCAAACACCATGGTACTCCGGCATTCCTCAATTATATGGGATTTTCAGGGACGGCCTGTATCTCTGTCAATGAAGAAGTCATCCATGGCATTCCCGGTCGAAAAAGAATCAAAAATGGCGATTTGGTGAGTATTGATCTAGGTATCAATCTGGGGGGATATTTCAGTGATTCAGCCCGGACCTATATTATTGGTGGGCATTCCACTCCGGACAATGAACGACTGGTAAAAGTCACCAGAGAGTGCCTCTACCTTGGTATTGATGGAGCTAGGAAGCCAAATGCGCGCATCCATGATATTTCAGCGCCAATATTCCATCATGCTGATTCAAATGGTTTTGGAGTGGTACGTGATTACTGTGGACATGGAGTAGGATTGGAGGTTCATGAAGATCCTATGATACCCAACTATGTCAGTCCAATGTCGCCCAATCCACGTTTGCGGCCTGGTATGGTACTGGCTATCGAACCGATGATCAATCTAGGAACGAAAAACATCCGGGATCTCGATGATGGTTGGACAGTTATCACGGCTGATGGTAAACCTTCCGCTCACTTTGAACACACCATAGCAATCACCGAACAAGGCGTTCAGATCCTTACCCAGGCTGACTGAACAGAGGAATAGTATGAAAAAAGAATTCATCAGTCCAGAGATGTTGCGCGACAGTGCTTTAAAACTTGCCTACAAAATGCACCATGAAGATGGTTTTATTCCTGACATCATCTATGTTTCCTTACGTGGTGGCGCCTATATGGGGAATGTCTTCAGTGAGTATTACAAATTAATCCGTAAACAAAGTGGAGACCGTCCTGTTTTCTATGCAGCGGTTGTTGCTCGTTCATATGAGAATATGAAAATGGAGACAGAGGTGCGTATTGATGGCTGGACTTATTCTCCTGAACATCTTCGTACTGGTGATAAAATCCTTATTGTAGATGATATTTTCGATACCGGGAAAACCGTCAATGCCCTAGTGAATATCATGTTAAGTAAAGGAATACCAAGAAACGATATCAAAGTAGCGGTATTCGATTATAAGATTCCTAATTTCAAGAATACTCCGCGGCTACCAATACAACCGGATTATTATTGCCGCAAGCATGTGTTGGATTCACGCGAGGATGAAGCCTGGATCCATTATATGAACCATGAATTCATCGGTTTGACCAGTGATGAGATTGACAAATGCTATTCAGATCCTGAAGTACGAAGAATCCTGCACGAGGTGCGTTGCGATTGATGCTTTGTATTGTGTTAAAAAAAGCGGTCCTTCATAGACCGCTTTTTTGTAGCAGAGAATAATCACAACCAGGTGACTGTCTCACCGAGTATATCATCCACCATGAACAATCCGTTTTCAGTTGTTCCACCATATAGAACAGTGTCATCAAGAATATAGGAAGTGATAATGAATGAGGTGGCTTCCAGATTCTGTCCATACAGATCGTCTATGGAATCCGCGTCAACCGCCCCAGTACTATCGATGGAATAGAAAACGGAGCTTCCCTGGATAACAAGATCGGTACCATCGAAGAAACAGGGAATCGGTTTGCCCTCGATCCCATTCAACTCAAAAGTAAGACTGACATCATCATCCACCTCAGTCATTGCGTAGGTGGATGAAACATTTTCACCACGCCACACTTTGCCATCGGCCGTAACCGCGACCAAAACGTCCGGTGTTCCATCGAACACATGGAAAGCGACAATTTCCGAGCTGGTAATACCGGTAATATCTGCTCCGACATCTGATGATGTCACATAGTGGTAATCGGTTCCAGTGCTGTCGAATCCAGAAATCAGAATTGAATCAGGATCTTCGGTCTGTACCATGATGTGTGGATAGCCCACAAATCCCAGACCAATAAGATCAAGCTTTGATACGGGACTGTCACTTACATTCAATGTGTAAAGACTCAAATCGCTTGCAGTAGCTGAGGATCTTGCGGTGAAATACAATTCCTGGGCATCCATTTCAATGATTTTTAATGTATTGAGCACTGCGGTAATAACACCGTTTGTAAGATCCAATACATATAGATTGCTCGCAACCGTATCATCCGTGCGGGTGGTGAAGTATATGCGGTCATTCACTGATGAATAGGAAGCTTTCATAATCGGATTTGAATCACCTGAAGGCCGGCCCAGGGGTGTCCATGTATCGAGGACAATATCATACTTTTGCAGTCCAGCATTACTGGTCAGGCAATATAGATAATCACCGCTTTTAGTTAGCAGGACCACTTTTCCCAGATCCGCGGCTTTTTTTTCTGATTGGGTGATCTGCCGGAAAATGCCTTGCGATACATCACTGTTGCATCCAATGGTAAAAATCAAGACCATGATTGATATGATGATGATCGGACCCACATGTTTCATATGTTTCTCCTAGTGCCTGTAGATAATGGAAACGGTTATCGGCAGAAAATTGCTCAGACAGGTATCGGCAAGCTTGTCATTGCTATATAACTCCGGGATCAACCAGTAGCCTCCGCTTATATTCAAGCCCCATTCCTCTTTGAAAAAATAACTGAAACCGATCTGGGCAGAAGCGAACAGACTGAGATAATTGCTCTCATCATAGCTATTATACGCACAGCCTAATCCCAGGCTGATGGGCAGCTCAAATTGACCTTGTAGGGGAATGTAGGATAATAGCATCTGGATGGGAACTGAAGTAAGCAATTCCTCGCTGCGGTCATATGCAAAGGCATACCCCAGCTCACCGCCTATTGCCAGATACCGGTTTAGAAAGCCTTGATAGCGGATGGAACCATAACCGCCGGTATACAGATGCATATCGGTAACCGCAGGTTCATCGTCATAGGGGAAATAGAAGAACAGGGGGATAACCGGACCGGCTGTGAAAGTGAACATCTGGCTTCCCAGGTCATATTGAGTGGAAGTTTGTATAGCATCAGTATCAGCGGAATACAAACCCATAGGCAGAAGGAGACAGGCCAAGATGAACAGAGGGAACACGTATCTTCTCATGTTGCTTCCTTTTCTGTAGGCATTCATTTTTAACAGACCAATCATATAGCAAACAGGACTTTTTGAAAACCTTTCTTTAATATACACACGAAGAGTACACAAGGGGAGGGATTTTTGCTAAACTTTATTGAATATTCTTGAAATCAAGTTGTGGAGGTCTGGATGATTGTATTGACTGGAAAAGAAATCGCGGATGCTGAGCGAGCCCGGATAAAACAGGAAAGTGCGGCTTTCACTGCTTCCACTGGAATCAAACCCTGTCTAGCGGTTGTCTTGGTGGGGGATGACGCTCCCAGCGCAACCTATGTGGCGTCCAAAGGTAAAGCTTGTGATGAGATGGGATTTTCCCATGTCGACCATCATCTCAAAACCGATTGCGATTTACAGACACTGCTCACCTTGATCGACTCCCTGAATCATGATCGATCCATCCATGGCATTCTGGTACAGTTCCCACTTCCTGCGCAGCTAGACGAGACTACTGTTATCCAAGCCCTGGATCCCGATAAAGATGTCGATGGAATACATCCGCAGAATCTTGGTAAACTGCTGCTGGGCCAGGATGGTTTTGTTGCCTGTACTCCTGCTGGAGTACTAAGGATGCTTGATTTCCATGGAATTCCGACTTCAGGCAGGCATGTGGTCATAGTAGGCCGCAGTGCGATTGTCGGTAAACCCATGGCGGCACTGCTGATGCAGAAAAACCGTGATGCAACGGTTACGGTGTGCCATAGCAAGACCCAGGATCTGCCAAGCATAACCCGTACCGCTGATATACTGATTGTCGCCATGGGAAAACCGGCTTACATCACCAGGGATATGGTCAAGCCGGGTGCCGTAGTGATCGATATCGGAATCAACCGGGTTCCCGATACTAGTAAGAAACGAGGTTACCATCTGGTAGGAGATGTGGATTATGAGACTGTCGCTCCCCTATGCTCGGCAATCACACCCGTTCCAGGCGGGGTAGGGGTCATGACCATTGCCATGTTGATGTCCAACACCTTGCGTGCGGCGAAAATACTAGTGCCAGGATTAACCAATGTTGAAAAATAGACCTGTAACCCATAAGAAGTACTGGTTGGAAACCTATGGTTGCCAGATGAATACCGCTGAATCCAACGCACTTGAAATGGTCTTGCAGGCATCTGGGATTATGGCTGCCTCCTGTGCTGAAGAGGCTGATTGCGTTATTCTGAATACCTGTTCGGTCCGTAAAACCGCCGAGAACCGCATCTGGGGGAGAATCGGCTTTTTCCAACACCTTAAAGACCATCATCCACTCACTTTAATTATCACGGGTTGTATGGCCGAACGGTTGGGTGATGCTTTTACAAAAGAGGCCCCTGCGGTTGACTATGTGATGGGAACCAACGATAAGCAGCGGATTGCCGCTCTCCTATGTGGGGCCAGTATCGATGGGCATGATATGGAATACTCCTTCACCGAAAGCTATTATAAGGAAGGAGAAATCAAGTCGTTTGTGCCAATAATGAATGGCTGCAATAATTTCTGCTCATATTGCATTGTGCCGTATGTGCGGGGCCGTGAACTCTCCCGTTCGCCGCAGTCCATCTACGATGAAGTTGCCAGGTTGGAAGAGCATGGAGTCCGTGAGATCACTTTACTAGGACAGAATGTCAACTCTTATCACTATGAATCACAAGGCTCTATTATCCGTTATCCGGACCTTCTTGCCTCCATTGCCGCAAGACTCAAACACATCCGTTGGATACGCTTTGAAAGTCCGCATCCCAAAGATTTCTCACCGGAATTGATTGAAGTCATCGCTAGCGAGGACCGTGTGGCCAAGCATCTACACATCCCCATGCAAAGTGGATCCAGTCATATTCTTTCCCTGATGAATCGACGTTATACACGGGAACAGTTTATCGGATTGATCCAAAAACTTAGGGATACGTGCCCTGACCTGACTTTCACCACGGATGTCATGGTGGGTTTCCCTGGAGAATCCGAGACTGATTTCCTCGATACGCTATCGGCTATCCAACAACTGCGCTTTATCGAAGCTTTCATGTATTATTACAATCCACGTGAAGGCACCCGGGCAACCTCTTTGCCGGATCAGATTGAATCATCCATCCGCATCAAGCGTTTGCAGGAGCTCATTGCGATACAGCGGGAAATAACAGTTGAGGAAAAATCCAAGCGTTGTTGTGGTATGGTTGAGGTTTTGCTTGAATCGTTGTCAAAACGGAATGAATTGGAATATCTAGCGAGAACCGAGCATGATGAGATGGTGGTATTCACTCCACTCACTGGGTGTGGGGTAGGGGATATTGTCCCAGTACAATTAACTGGTTTATCGGGCAATACCTATACAGCTGTACCTGTAGCCAGGTGAAAGATGCATACCATGTTGGAAAAACTCTGGGATCTGATTCTGCATTCTACCCATTGTTCGGTATTTACCGGTGCCGGGGTTTCCACCTTGTCGGGGATCAGGGATTTCCGGGGTTCCAATGGCATCTATGCCTCCGATTGGCACGGTCTGGAAGTTGAAAAGATCCTCTCACTGGATTTCTTTCTGGAGGATCCATCGGTTTTTTATACCTGGGCAAGAGAATTTGTATATCGGTTGCAGGATTATCCAAGCTCGATAGTCCATGTCGTTCTGGCAGAAATGGAGAGCAAAGGGTTCATTAAAGGGGTGTATACCCAGAATATCGATCTTCTCCATCAAAAAGGGGGTTCCCGTCATGTGTGGGAACTTCATGGCAGTCCTGCCAACCACCATTGCCTTTCCTGTGGTGCTGAATATCCATATAGCGTCATAGCGCCACTGGTACTGGCAAATCAGGTGCCCCATTGCAATCAATGCCAGGGAATCATCAAACCCGATATAGTTTTCTATGGAGAACAACTGGACAATAGCCTTCTAGCCAAGACTGGGCAAGAACTGGCTGAAAGCGATCTATTACTGATTCTGGGCAGCAGCCTTACGGTAAACCCTGCGGCAAGTCTGCCAATGCATACCTGGTATCATGGGGGCAAGATAGTTATTGTAAATGCCCAGAGCACCCCATTGGACCGTTATGCGACCCTTTTATTCACCGATTTAAAAGAAACTTTTGAATTTCTTCAGGATAGATTGTCACGTTCCCCCTCAAGATTGCGGTGAGTATCCCATATCAGCCAGTATCTGGGCAAGCACATGCAATCTTTCGCTCAGCATTTCATCATTCTCTGCTAACACGTCCCGGAACAGCTTGATATCGGTATCGAGCATTTCGTTGGCGGTGCACACGGCAACGGTCATGGCATCACCCTGCAACCCAATGCGGTCTATCTGGGGTTTCTGGGGATCATATAGTTTGGGAAACCTATAAGCCTCACTGAAGTACTGCTTGGCTCGGCAAATGAGTATGGCCAGATCCAGCACCCGGTGAAGTGGCAACTCCTCGGATTGTCTGGACCATTTCTCACCGGTATAGCGCCAGACTTTTGCGGAAATCTCCACTGATCCACGATCATTCCACTGGGCAAGGCCAAGACTCAAGCCTTTGGTATCGGAATCATAGGCTCGGTGTCCGTCAATATTCTCATAATTGTCACTTACAATAACTGGCTTGTGTTTCAAAGTAGTTGGAATATCCATATCAACCTCCATATAATTTACTAATTTAGTAATCTAGTAAAAACAGGGGTAGTGTAGGATTTCTCCATGAGATTGTCAAGCAAAATAGAAAAGCGGTAGAAAATCTACCGCCTAGATAAAGTTCTTTAACAAGAGGTCTATTTCAGATCTTCAGGATCTTCGAATTTCCCTTTCTTTCGCTTGCGCACACACTCAGATAAAAGAAACTCAATCTGGCCATTGATCGATCTGAAATCATCATCAGCCCAGGATGCGAGTTCTTTCCAAAGAGTGGGGGATAGCCTGAGCAACAGCTGCTTCTTATCCTTTTCTTTATTATCCATTCAATATCCGACCATGTACAAGCTTAGTATATCGAGCCACTATTGACAACCGGCTGGGCATCTTTATTCCCGCACAAAACCACTAGTAGATTGCTCACCATAGCAGCCTTGCGTTCTTCATCGAGATGGACAATCTCTTTCTCGCTCAAGCGTGCCAAGGCCATCTCCACCATACCGACTGCACCTTCCACAATCATCTGCCGTGCAGCGATAATGGCAGAAGCCTGTTGTCTCTGCAGCATGACCGCGGCAATCTCCGGTGCATATGAAAGATGGGTTATGCGGGCTTCGATGATTTCAAGACCAGCGATATCAACTTTGGACTGCAACTCCTCTTTCATCTTCTGGGCCACTTCCTGGCTGCTGCCCCGCAGAGTTTTCTCATTCTCATCATCCGGAGCATCATAGGGAAAGAGCCTGACAATATTGCGTAGAGCTGAATCACATTGGATAGACAGGTATTCATTGAAGTTATCCACATTGAACACAGCCTTGGCTGTATTCACCACTCTCCAGATAACCACCACACCGATAATAATGGGATTCCCCAAGGCATCGTTGATTTTTTGCTTGTCATTGTTCAGAGTCATGGCTTTCAAGGATAGCTTCTTCCGTTGGAGAGCCTGGGCATTGATGGAACCAGTGGTGGTTTTGCCTGTGGGAGATATGGCTTTAGCAGTAACCGCACCGGAAGTAGGCTCAGATCCAGCGGTTGGATTGATTCCTGTGGCAAAGGGATGCACAAAGAAGAACCCCTCGTTTTTAAGGGTTCCATAGTATTTCCCAAACAAGGTAAGCACTAAAGCTTCATTGGGCTTGATCACCTTCAATCCACCAAACAGAATCGGTCCCACTAGAAATAGATAGATGGAACTGATTGCCAGTATCGCAATCTTTAGAAAAAGTCCGACTTCCGGATCGCCGATCACCACATTGTCGATGATGAAGAGTCCAAGGCAAAGCATCATAAGGATGATATTCAGAATCAGCATCCCCATGCCGCTTTTCGCTTTTAAAACCACTTCTTCAGTTGATTTTAATGTGTTCAGATTTGCTGTTTCCATGTAGATACTCTCCCCAAAATAAGGCATTGAAAATATGATATCACATTGATATCATCTAGATACTAGTATCCAACTGCGGAATTGTCAATATGGAAAATCACCAATACTCTTTATTAATTTTGGAAACGATGGCAATATGAATCCGATTGGGGTTTATATGCCGAATAAGAAGAATATTCTCTTGAAAAGCCCTCTATGGTTGCTCCGTGGTGTTGCGGTTGGATTGTGTGTAGGCTTGGCCATGACTCTATTCACAAATTCAATTTCCTTCGTATCTTCCTTTAGGGCTTCACATAGCTGGATGCTGTTTTTCATACCGTTAGGAGCGACTCTTACCGCCTATGTTTTCCATATTGCCGGACATTCTCTTGAGAAAGGTACCACTTTGGCTATCGATGTGATCAATGAGCAGATCAACGTCGCACTATTCCCAACCAGAAGAGAAAACCCAGCTCCAGAATCGGACGTATCGGAACGGGTACCCCTGCGTCTCGCTCCCATAGTGTTTATCTTTTCAGTAATATCCCATGCGGTGGGCGCTTCAGCTGGAAAGGAAGGGGGAGGAGTGCAAATAGGAACCTCCATCGCCAGCGGTCTGATCCGTTTTGAGAAAAAACTGGCCACATGGTTGCATATGGATCGGGCGGTAGAAGAAAATCAGGAATCCCTGGAATCACAGCAACGTGACAAGGGATTGTGGTTGATCTGCGGAGCAGGAGCCGCTTTTGGCGCTCTATTCAACGCTCCTGTAGCAGGAACGGTATTCGGTATGCAGGTGGCCAGTCCCCGTGTGAATCGTCTCGAAGCTCTTGCGCCGTGTCTTACAGCCAGTTTTATATCCACCTATATTGCTTCGTTCGCGGGTATCCAATACCATCATTTTTTGCCAGTTGTGGATATCGCTTCAACGCCCACAAACATTTTCTATCTGATTATCGCTGCCGTATGTTTTGGATTGTTCAGCCGGGTGTTCTGCTGGAGCGGTTCCAGAGCCAAAGCCATTGCCACACACATCGGCAATCCGCTTGCCCGTGCTGGGATTGTATCCACTATTTTGCTGGCAATGACCGGTGTTGAATGGTTTGTCCTGGGAGCCACACCTTTTAACGGTCTAGGCTATGAACTCATCGATAACGCGATGCATGAAGCTATGAACCCCGCCGTGCCTTGGTTGAAACTACTATTCACCGTGATAACCTTGGCTGCCGGTTTCAAGGGGGGGGAGATCGTGCCCATCCTGGTCTGTGGATCCACTCTGGGATCAGTCCTCGCGCCTTGGTTGGGGTTACCGGTATCGACCATGGCCATGTGTGGTGCTTTGGGTATGCTCTCGGGTTCCACCAAACTTCCAATCGTGTGTTTCATACTGGGACTTGAGATGTTCGGGGTAGCTGATCCCACGGTTCTCTTCATTGTCTGCGCAATCGGCTATCTGACATCCGGGGGAAAAGGTATCTATGAGAAGCAGATAGTCTAGGCGCCGGCGATACCGTGTAAGGTATCCGCAAAAAAAAACCATTCCTCGGGGATTCCTTGGGAATGGTCGGTTCAAAGGTGTTTGGAGGTGGGGGGAGTCGAACCCCCGTCCTAACGTGCCACCCAACGGCCTCTACAAGCATAGCCAGTGATCTTTTATTCAAGACGTTTAGGTACAATGGCGAACGGTAACGTCTCTAGCACAGCTTTAGTGTTCCCGATGACCGCTGGCATTCCATCAGGTGAGCCCTTGTTTTTACAGGCATCCAGGGGTTAAGAGCGGCACCACTGGAGCCTGTACGTCCCTACTGCTTAGGCAGCAAGAGCGTATTCTGCGTCGTAGGAGACAGTGTCTTCTTTTTTGGCAGTTTGAAAATTTGCTAGTTTTGGGAGTTGGCGCTCCGCTTGCAACCATTGGCATGACTATACGCCAGTCGAAACCAATACACCCCCTTTTCAGGGGACGACCTGAATATACAACTATACAGTCAACTCGGCAAGACCAAGACCATCATTTTCCGCATGACAGGGGAGTCAGTCCTTATTGAAGTTTTTCATCTCACGCCTAAGTTCGCGGCTCATATCCCTTTCGCGGATCGCATCGCGTTTGTCATGTTCCTGTTTTCCCCTACAGAGAGATATACGGACTTTCACAAGATTGCCTTTTAGATATATCTGGGTAGGTACCAAGGTCATGCCTTTCTCCTCAACCTTGCGTCGGATTCTTTTTATTTCCTGTTTGTGTGCCAGCAAACGCCTGTCCCGTTCCGGGACATGGTTATGGATGCTGCCTTGTGAATAAGGGGAAATATGCAATGCAGTCAACACCAGACCCTCAGGCGTGATCTTTACGTAGCTATCGCCAAATGAAACCCTGTTTTGCCGGATTGATTTGACCTCGGTTCCCTGTAATGATATCCCTACTTCAAAATCCTCAAGGATCTCATAATTGAAATAGGCTTTTTTGTTGGTTTGAACAATTTTTATCTCATCTCTAGCCATGTGTTCCTACTCATTCCAGACTATACGCACTCCGGTGAATTCCGAACATGCAGTGCGCGATTGCACCCCGATAGTTGCCACCGTGATATTTTTGGAGTCGTTCACGAGGGACCCGCCTTTCACGATAACCTCGGGAACCTCCACTTCGCCGGAACTGATTGTCCCAAGATACCGTTGTAGAGGAATAAAAGCATCGCTTGTGAACTCCCAATAACTTCCCAACATCCCCACAGGCCCCTTATTGTCCAACAACATGGTGTTATTGGATTGATATGAACGGAAAGCGACACTTCTTGCGGCAAATTCCCATTGGGCCTCAGAGGGAAGGGTGACGGTTTTTCCACTTTTTTTCGACAACCAATCACAAAAAGCCTGGGCAGCATACCATGAGATGTTCTTGATGGGACGATTGGATATCACCGATGTGGAGGGATACAGGCCCGCCAGATAATTTCCATCGGTTTTTCCATCAGCCACGAGCAACTCCAGATTCTCTTTCGCCCAATAAGGGTTGTCAGCTATGAACAAAGCCCATTGGTATTCACTGATCTCCAATGCGGATACACAGAAATCTCCGACTTGGCGTTCAACCCCCATACGGATAATGCCTGGGTAATCGGCTGGTACCTTTTCTCCTATGACAAAACCACCACCAGCATAGGAAAAACCTGTTATTGAAGCTGAGTTGACTGTATCGAAAACCAATCTTGAGATGGCTGGTATGATTTCCGTGTCTCTATAGGAAGCGCCAGTTTCCCCATTCATATCATCATAGAGTAGGGCTATTTTGGAAATATCGTGCTGTAATCCATCTATTTGGGACGAAGTCAACAATCCTGAATCCGTAAGAACCGCCAGAGCGGCTTTGGCATCCTCTAGCAAGGTTTCCGAGGTGATGAAGCGCAGGCAGCGCGAAAAGGAATCCATAATCCCTTCAGCAGTGTTTTTGGCGGCTTTTGAAGCCGAAAGGGTCCGTGCCGCACGGAGCATCAAAGGAGGATAGTGATAGGTCTCTGAAAAATCAATAATGGACGACCAGCTGAAGACATCCGCTTCCATCTGCCGAAGATACAAGGTGACCTGAGACTCGGTTTCCAGGGTTAGATTGGCAGCGATAGTCTGGGTACGTGGAAACAACCAGGTGAAGAACACAGGGTGTGCGATCTCAACCTGCATGCTGTCGGTGACTATCCCATTGAAGGAGAATTCAATATCATGCGTTCCTGATGATATGAATGAGGTGGTGGGTGCCGAACCCACATAGGAACCATCCACATACACTGCGGTGGGTTCTACCTGACTGGTGAAAGCCACCCGTTTGCCACCTTTTAGAATGCCAGGCAGAAATCCAATTAAGAAAAGCACTAAAAGGAAAACAATGGTATATATGATAGTCAGGTACACACCTGGCTGCATTCCCCAGACTGCTGGTAAATGTACTGGCTGGACCGTAATGGATGGTGGTTCCTCTTTCTTTTTCATCTGCTAAAAGGTACTCGCACAACACTAACTTGTCAATGCCAATCGATTGTGGTATTTTGAAGGCATGTCTTATTATTTAAACTGGATCCAGAAGGTTACCGAACGCAAGCTAACCCAGCATCTGCAGCGAGCCGTCTTGGAAAAAGCCGCCAGAAAACAGAAAAGAACTTTTAAGGGTGAGCTTTTCAGCTGGTTGGACGCTCTTGTTTTCGCCGTTGTGGCTGTACTGCTTATCAATCAGTATATATTCCAGCTCTTTATGATCCCCACTCCCTCCATGGTGGACACTCTGCTCATCAAGGACCGGGTGTTTGTAAGTAAAACCGCTTATGGCACGGAAGTCTATCCTGGGGGACCGAAACTATTCGATTCACGGACTCCCTTGCGGGACGATGTGATTGTTTTCTACAATCCACAATATGAATCCCGTGGACCGTTTTTCGATGTTCTCTCGCAGATAGTCTACATGTCTACCTTGTCCTTGGTGAATATCGATGTCGATGAAGAGGGAAACCTCCGCGAAAGGCTCTATGTCAAGCGCGCCGCGGCTATGGGTGGTGATACGGTCATCTTTAAAGAAGGCAATGCACAGATCCAGGGAGGTGGCATGTCCACTGCTGTGGATGATATATTGTTCAGGCAGGATAATGGCCTGTCCACCGCCCCCAAGCGTACCATAGACGCCGCCAAGTATGCGGGAATCAAAGCCTACGGATCCTTGTTGGCCTATCAGGACTCAGGTTTGAATGCCAACAGTCCCCAGCATCTTATTAAAGATTATAAAGCCATTTCGGATTACTCGGGTAACATGGATTACTATCAGGTGGATGCCTCACGCTACGCAACCCTCCAACAGATAGACCCTTCCGATTTTGAAGCCCGCTCAACCGCCAGCCATTATCGTCAGGGTATCTATGTGCCACATGGATATGTGCTTCCAATGGGTGATAATCGGGACAATTCACAGGATGGACGCTATTTTGGACCGGTTTCCGAAGAAAAGATCATCGGACAGGTCCGGTTCCGTTTCTGGCCGTTCACCCGCTTCGGCAGCATCTCCTGACCAACATGATGTTGGATAGTTTTACCAAGAGGAATTCATTATCCTTATATGTACATATCCCATTCTGCCTTTCCAAGTGTTCCTATTGCGCTTTTTTCTCGCTTGGCGGTCAAACCGGTGCGGTGAAAGACCAGTTCACCAAAGTCTTGCTTGAAGAGTTGAAAGAAGTTGTGGCACATCAAAACGCGCCTTTCGAGACGGTATACATTGGTGGAGGCAACCCTGGGATTCTTGGATACACTGGTCTTGAATCGATCGTACGTTTGGCGACCTGTCATGGATTGCCAAAGGAATTCACCATTGAGATGAATCCTGAATCGTTGGACAGTTCACTGTACCCGCTGTTTACCTTGGGTATCACCCGTTTGAGCATGGGAATACAATCGTTGGATCCAAAACATCTGCATACTTTGGGAAGGAATGCAACGGCTGCTGACAATCTCGCCGCAATACAAAAAGCCCTCATATTACGGCAACTCTATGGGACAAAACTGAATTTTGATCTGATGGCATGTATCCCGGGGCAATCAATCGAAGATGCTGTATCCGATATTGATTGGCTTGTTAAAACCACCCATCCGGAACATATATCCCATTATTGTCTGACCATTGAAGAGGGGACTTCGCTGAGCCGGAAAGTCGATAGCGGAGAACTGCGTGTGATGGATGAGGAGGCTCAGGCCAGCATGCTTGAGTCGTGCTGGGACCGGCTGGAAAAGCTGGGATATGATCACTATGAGGTATCCAATTTCGCCCACAAGGATCCTGACCCCCCATATTGTCTGCACAACATGCGCTATTGGGATCTTCAGGATTATCTGGGGCTCGGCCCCTCATCCTCAGGTACTGCCTTGCATACACAAGGTCTTGACCGATGGAAAGGCATATGCGATGTGGATACTTATAACCGTGATGGAAGGTTTGCATCCTATGAATTGGAAAAACTGGACAGGAATCAGGAAATGATGGAATACATCATGGTTGCGCTCAGAACCCGCTGGGGCATCGATAAACAGCGGTTCGGTGAGCGTTTCTCCTACTCTTTCGACCTGCTGTTCGGGGATACCCTTAAGCGGATGGAAGACGCACTGTCTGATTTATCCATCAATAATGACAGCTTCTTTTCTTTGACAGAAAAAGGCTGGATGGTTATGGATCCGATTGTTTTGGATATGGTGGTGGGCGCTGGGTTGTAGAACTCCATGAATCCCTCGTTTTTACAGCTTCCCATGGTCCTGGAGGCCTTATCCTACTTGACAGTGTATTTTTTACTATGATACGTTTATACGAATTGTTCAGGTGGGTAAACACAACCGATACTGGTTCAATAAGAGGAAGAGAATATATGTCCGGCCACAGCAAATGGTCTACTATCAAACACAAAAAAGGTCTTGCCGACGCAAAGCGCGGGCAGATGTTCACGAAGCTGATTAAAGAAATCACCGTTGCCGCCAAATCTGGTGGAGCCGATGTTGAATCCAATGCCAGACTCCGCGCTGCGGTTCTCAAAGCCCGGGTCGACAACATGCCCAAGGACAATATAGAGCGGGCGATTAAGAAAGGTGCTGGGGAAACCGATGGATCGGTTTATTATGAACTTACCTATGAAGGCTATGCTCCAGGTGGAGTAGCGATTATTGTCGACACCCTCACTGATAATAAAAACCGTACGGCTGCCGATGTCCGCAGCACTTTGACAAAAATGGGCGGAGCCTTGGGAGCGACCGGCAGTGTCTCCTATATGTTCCAAACCAAGGGTATCATCGCCTATGATGCCTCGGCCTATACTGAAGATCAGATTCTTGAAGCCGCGTTGGAGCTGGGTGCCGAGGATGTGACCACCAGTGACGGTGTCATTGAAGTGGTTACCTCTCCTTCCAGCTTTGCCGATATCGTTGAAGGGATGGAGAAGGCCGGTTTCAACCAGACCTCTGCCGAGGTTTCAAAAATCGCCGATACCATGGTTTCCCTGGAACCCGACAAGATACGGAAAGTCATGCGTATTGTTGATCGGCTGGAAGAACTGGAAGATGTGCAGTTGGTCTCCACAAATCTTGATATTCCTGACGATTTTACTGACGAAGAAGAGTAGGCATGCGGATTCTGGGTATAGATCCAGGAATTGCACAGACAGGCTGGGGGGTGGTCGATGCACAAGGCCAACACTACCGGCCTGTTTCTTTTGGAGTGATCAAGACCTCAACGGATCCATCCCTTGAAGAACGTATCCACGCTATCGCTACAAAAGTTGGCACCTTGGTGGTGGAATACAAGGTGCAGGTAGTCTCCATGGAAGACATTTTCTTCGCGAAAAATGTAAGTTCAGCCATTGGAGTGGCAAAAGTCATTGGCGCTATTATCCAACAAGTCATGTCGATGGGAATACCCACCCGTCTATTCACCCCATTGCAGATCAAGCTGGCGGTCACTGGATTCGGCAATGCTGAGAAAAACCAGGTGCAGGAAATGGTAAGATTGCTATTGAAACTGGAGAGTATTCCCAAAAGCGACCATTCCGCCGATGCTCTGGCAGCCACCATCTGTTTTGCCGCCAATTCGAATACTGAACACCGGTTGGGACCCAAGGGAGATCAAGCCATATGATACATGCGGTGATTGGAGAAATCGTGTATGTAGGAGCCCAGGCGGTAGTGATTCGCACCATCGGTGGTGTTGAATTCCAGCTGGTTGTATCCTCGCAGACCGCTTCAAGATTATCCCAGCTTCAGGGAGATGCGCGGCGCCAGGTAAGGCTGCTTAGTTGGCTTCAGCATAAAGAGGATAGCATGACGTTGTTTGGTTTCACCGATGAGGAGGAGCGGCTGTTGTTTGCCCAGCTGATCAAGGTGAACGGTATTGGTCCTAAACAGGCTATGAAAATCCTCAGCGCGGTCCAAGTCCGTGCCTTCATACGGGCTTTGGATGAGAGCGATATCGGCTATCTTTCCAAAATTCCCGGATTGGGACAGAAGACCTCCCAGAAACTGATTCTTGCCCTGCGCAACACCATTGTACTTGAACCTGCGGATAAAGTAGAACAGGGGGGCACGTCAAGTGGTTCGCGGCTTGAAAAACGATATGATGACCTTGTTGCGGCTCTGGTGGATATGGGATATGATAAGCGGCAGGTGATAAGCATCCTTGGCAAGCTCATTGCGGATAACGAGAGCCTGCTCAAGGGTAAGAATCAACATGATACGGAAGAATTCCTCTTCCGCAATGCCATTGTCTCACTGGGGTGATTGTGGATACACATGAATTACAGGATGTCTCATTGCTCTCATCCTCATTTCAAAACGAAGTTGATGCCCAGGAGAATCTTCTCCGTCCAAAAACCCTTTCCGACTTTCAGGGACAGGTGCGGATAAAAGAGAATCTCTCGGTCTTTATCAAAGCCGCCAAAGAACGTGGAGACACGCTCGACCATGTGTTTCTCATTGGTCCTCCAGGTTTGGGGAAAACCACCCTGGCTTCGATTATAGCCAACGAGATGGGAGCTGAGATCCGCATGACCAGTGCGCCAGCTCTCGAAAAGCCCAAGGATCTAGCGGGTATCCTTACAAATGTGACTGAAGGCAGTGTGTTTTTCATCGATGAGATCCATAGGCTCCGTCCTGTTTTGGAGGAAATGCTCTATATAGCCATGGAGGATTACGAAATAGACTGGGTGATCGGGCAAGGTCCCGCAGCACGCGCCATCCGTATTCCTATTCCACATTTCACTTTGATTGGCGCAACCACCAAAGCCGGCCAAGTCTCGTCTCCTTTGTATACACGATTCGGTATTACCTGCCGCATAGAATTCTATCAGGAAGACGAGCTTGCCACCATCATAGAACGCTCGTCCCATATCATGGATACTGAAATCACTCCGTCCGCTATCAAGCTGTTGGCCAAATGTTCGCGGGGCACTCCACGGATCGCCAACCGTCTGCTTAGGCGCCTTCGCGATTATGCTTCTGTAATGGGAAATGGCATCATCACTGACGATATCATATCATTGAGCATGGAGCGTCTGGGAATTGACCAGCAGGGCTTGGAGGAACAAGACCGTAATATTCTGCGGACTATCATCCGTTTCTATGATGGGGGTCCGGTGGGTGCTGAAACCTTGGCGATTTCAGTAGGCGAAGCGATAGAATCGCTGGAAGATTTCTATGAACCCTATCTTATTCAGAAAGGATATCTCAAACGAACTCCCCGTGGACGTATGGTCACTGCATTGGCCTATGATCTGCTGAGTCTTCCATATGACAGGAAAACCGATGAAAACCAAGGAATTCTTTTTTGAGCTCCCCGAGGAGCTCATTGCACAGACGCCGGCACAACGGCGGGGAAGCAGCCGTCTGCTGGTCTTGGACAGGCAAACGGGTTCCTTTACTGATTCCGATATGACAGCCTTTCCCCTATTGCTTCAAGAAGGTTCCCTGATAGTGGTGAACAACTCCAAAGTCCGCAAAGCCCGTGTGTATGGCGAGAGCGAAACCGGTGGCCAAGTGGAGTTCCTGTTTCTCGAGGAACTGGCGGATCACAGTTGGAAAGCCATGGTGACCAAAAGCAAGAAACAGCGTATTGGCAAGAGCTATCGTTTTCTTGCCAAAGACGGCACACAATGGAATGCCACCATCACAGACGAATCCGAGGGAGAGAAAACCGTCAGGTTCGAACATCCCATTGATGAATCCTTCTTTACGCAGTGTGGACACGTGCCGCTACCTCCATATATAAAACGGGAGGATAATTTCAACGATGAGACAAGATATCAGACTGTGTATGCCAAAGAAGCCGGTTCGGTAGCCGCCCCGACCGCCGGTCTGCATTTCACCAATGAGATATTGGACCAGATCAGAGCAAGGGGTATCGAAATCCATCCAGTGACACTGCATGTCGGCCCCGGTACGTTTCTTCCGGTGAGAACCGAGGACCTTGATCATCATCATATGCATTTTGAACGCTATGAGATTCCACAGACAACCGCGGATGCCGTCAACCGGGCAAAACAGGAGGGAAGGCTTGTTGTCGCCACAGGAACCACCAGCGTGCGGACCTTGGAATCGGCTTACGACAGGCTGAAGCATCTGCTCCCAGCCTGCCAGGGAAGAACCAATCTGTTTATCAAACCTCCATATGAGTTTGCTGTGGTGGATCAGCTTCTTACCAATTTCCACACCCCGGAATCAACTCTGTTGGTCCTAGTCTCCACCTTCGCTGGGAAAGACCATATTCTACAGGCTTACCGGCATGCGGTTGAGGAGCAGTACCATTTCTTCAGCTATGGCGATGCCATGTTCATACACTGAAGTCTGGTTGTCAGAGCAGGGAAGCTGTTCTCAAGACATCCTGGACCTGTGTGGCGATTTCCTCACGGCTCAGGTTTCCATCGATCCGCAAGAAATGGATATCCTTGGGAAGCTGTGCGAAGATCAACTCATAATTGTCATGCACTTTGCTAAGGAAGTCCTGTTTCTCAAAGATTTCCTTTTCATTGGAACGCTGGTCGATACGCCGTATGCAATCCTCAACCGGTGTATCGATATAGAACAGAAACCTCGGCGCGGGAAAATCATTGAGGGTGTTCACCGTTCCAAATCCACACTCTACTGACTGATAGGCCAGTGAGGAGTAGAAATACCGGTCACATACCACAATCACGCCCTTTTCAATTTTCCCAACGATACCGTGTAGGGGATGATGTAGATGATCCTCACGATCCGCAGCGAAAAGCAGAGCCAATGCCAGGGGCGTGGTGACAACCTGTTTACGGAGCACATTCCTGACCAATTGCCCAAGAGGCGATGATGTCGGTTCGAAAGTGGCATGGCAGACTATTCCTTCACGGTCAAAGGCTTCAGCCAGAAGCTTCATCTGTGTAGTGGTTCCCGCTCCATCCAAACCTTCGAAAACAATGAACCTGTCCAATACTTCCCGCATGTAGTGAATTCCTCCTAGAGCGATCAACAATCAGCTTCCAATGATATATCATTGCGGCACGTATGACAAGAAAACCGTCATCCACAACCCACGCATATCATGAAAAAAAGGGTGTGAATTCATGTGGATTATAAGTATACTATCGTTGTATGCCAGGTATCCAATGAAATATCATTCGACTTTACTCAACATATTCATGACACTGAGCCTGCTCTTGGGCATATCCGTTCTGGTAGCAGTCCTCATTGGCTCGGGTGTATTGCCTCAGCTGGGAGATAGTCTGGCCGAAACCATCATCGGTATGATGGAAGGTGATGGTACTATCTCAGTCGAAGTGGGGTCGGTCGATAGTCCGCTATTTGAATCTGTCGTCCTGCGGGATATCTCGGTGGGGAATACAGGTGACAACCAGCCATTTGCTGAAATAGAGAGTCTGTCTTTAGACATTCCCGCCTACAGGCTGCTATTTTTGCAGCGGTTGTCTGGAAACCTCGCGCTTACGGTAAACGCACCCCATATCAACTTGGAGGATGCAGCTTGGAGAAAGCTGTCAGCCCGGCTATTCCCTACACAATCCATGGATTCCAATCTGCCTGTTTCCAACAACATTTCCTATGGCATCACTGTGACGGAGGGAAGTCTGGATCTCTCGATTGATACCTTCAAAGCTTCAACCGACCATCTCAACGGCTCGGTTTTGATAGACAGCGATCTGTCGCTACAGCAAGGTGAAGCCTCTTTGGGTCCTTTATCGGTTTCCCTGCCAATCGGCTCATTCCATCTGGAAAGCAGTTCTCTAAGCCTGGGGCAGACTAGCACCGGTGAAGCCGGTTTACGTTTCAATGGAACAAAAGCTTCCCTCAATCTTACTGGATCCTACATGGAACTGGAATCGGATTTCCTGGAAGGAACCATGTCCGCGGTATCTCTTGAAGATCTCTGGGAAGGCGAGGGCAGGGCCTCCATAGCTTTGAACAATACTCTCTTTTCAACCGTTGTCTCGAGTATGCCGGTTTCAGTCAACATGGCTTTTCTTGGCGGTTCTTTCGAGTTGACCGCCTTCAATCCTTCCCGATTCGCGCTGGACATGGATTTTCTTGGCATGGATGTGCTGTTCAATCAGAACATCCCTATCCATCTTGATATACCAGGCATGGCATTCTCAGGTTTCTCAGGTACCAATCAGACACTGTCCAGCCATATGGTCCCGGACAGTACAATCACGGTATCCATCCAGGATAGAACGGCTTTTATGCTCTCCGCGCTTGCCTTGGATGTGGATTTCTCCGATGATTATAGCTCGTTGAGAGTCGCTTGGGACTCTTTGGATATCGAAAACCAGCCCTTCTTCAGTCAAGTGATGGGGACGGATCTTTCCTTTCTTGAAAGAGCATCTGTGGATGCACTGCATCTATTCCTGTCCTACAATCAGAAGACTGGATGGCTTAACGGAGAAGTCAGTCTGGATATGGAATCCGATATGGTCCTAGGACCGGTCAAACAGCTCGAAGGTTCAATTATCGGCGATTTTTCGCTTTCCCGTGATCTTGATTCCGCTTTGGCCACGATCCATCTGACCAACCTGAAATCTCCCCAGATACCTGGAAACACCACCTCGGATATCCGTTATACCAGGGAGAACAGCTTGTCCCAGACTCTAAGCGCCACCCTCATGCATGACGAAGGTCTATATGCATCGGCTTCTTATGCTTTCCCCGATGATTCCATAAAAGCTTCATTGCGTCTGGATGATTTCCAGCCGATTGTTTTCAGCCAGCTTATACATGATATCAGTCCTTCGTTGGGAAACTATATCGTTGAGAACACTACTGTTGAAGGCAATGCATCCGCTACTTTCAGCCGGGATCTCCAATCGGGCAAGGGAAGCGCCGAAATAGGTGTCGCCAATATGAACCTTGAGGATCAACAGTACAATTTCGCCACCACAGTCTCAGGAAGTATGGATACCGGAAATATCCTGGTGGATTCAGCGACACTCACCACCGAAGGTCTCCGACTGTCATATCGGGGAATCCTAAGCCGGAAATCACTATTCCCCGAAGGGAATCTTCTCTTGCAGAAAGCCCAGACAGGAGAGTCTTTGGTTTCCGTGGATTTCTTCATCAAAGGCCCACGTTCCTATGGATATTCCTTTATCTCTCCATATTTTCCAGACAATACTCTAGAAGGCATGGTTTCCATGGATACAGAAGGCAGGCTGTTTGCGGATGCCGTGCTTTCCCACCCCCAGTATTCCTATCCTTTCGATGTACAAGCCGACTTGTTGAAAGGTGTGTTCAGTTTTAACAGCAAAGGGTTCGCAATGGGGATTCAGATCGGCCAGATTCCGGGACACATGGGCGGTTCGCTCTCGTTGGATGGTTTTATGTTGCCTCCCTTTCCTGACGGCCTGTTACAGGGAACAATGCGGACAACCGGCAAACTCTCTTTCGACTATGCCATAAGCAGTGGATATTTCACCATTTCCTCGGATTTACTGGCCATAGATGGATTGTCTTGGACAAACGGAGTGGATTGGAATCTTAACTCAGGGCTTTCCATCACGTCGACTGCTCTTGATCTCCAGAATCTCACCTACAGGGATACATTGGGCGAACTCAAAGGATTCCTCCACCTTGAAAACACAGATATTCTTTCATTGCTCTCCAGAGATGTTCAGAATTTTGAAGCAATCGCAGTTCTCGATGGGAACGCAGAAACAAAGGAGCATATTGAACTATCAGTGTTCAGTGAGACTTCCGATCCGGGGACGGTCAAGGGCTTTGCAGACATCAAATCTCTCGCTGTATCGCGTTTCTCCACATCGTTCGGGAATCTGTTTCTCAACCTTTCGCTATTGGGAAGCACCGACTCCGGTGGGCATATCGATCTTCATAGCCAGGCATCCCTTGAATCAGAAGGAATCTCCACCATACATCCTTTTGCCGCTATCGCGGTTGACGTGGATGATTCAAAGATATCAATCCATGATGGATTTCTGATCTATGGCACCAATAGCCTAACGCAAGTGGAAGGTCTCCTTTCCTATTCTGGGGAAGCTTATCTGAAAGCCCATCTTGAAGCCGACATGTTTTCCAATTGGAAGGACAATCTCAGTACCAGCGATGTGAAGATCAGCACGCAACTTGCCCCTGCGGAAAACTTTTTTGACTATCTGTCCGGCCTCACCGTTTTAGGGGAAAAACCTTTTTCCGGGAAGCTCAGTCTATCGGATACCTGGCTTTTGGACGATATCCATCTGGCTGACAGTGAATACCAAATCGATATTGGTTCAGATATCTTCAGCATATCACAGGGATTCAAGAACAACCTTTCTGGATATTACCGGTTCAGTGATGGGTCAATGGATTTTACCGCAACTTCTGACTTCCTGTTCGCTTTCCATGCGGTAGGTACGGTTACTGGAAAACAGATCTCCTTGTTGTTGGAGGATATTGTATTTCCGATCTCCTATCTAAATCCAACCTTCAATATTCCGGTGATTGATTTCAAACAGGGATCCATACATGGAGAATTAAGGATAGAAGGCCCTCTGGCTGATCCCAAATATTTTGGAATCGCATATATCGACAATCTGGAAGCCACTACGTTCTGGACACAGAGGGACACTCTGTTTGTCAAGAATCCTGTGGCTATCATATCGGAGAACCGCATCAGCGTTGCCAAAACCCCCTTGAAAGCCGTTGATGCCGGGGGGAAGACAGTTTCAGGATACATTTCATTCGAGGCCACTTTGGAGCGATGGAATCTTCCATTCTACCGGGTGGATGTCAGCATTCCCGATGATCCACTGTATATCTGGGTTCCCATTCCCAATATCGATATGAATATTGAATCGATGGTTTCCGGTGATTTCTCAATCGCAGGAACCAGTCAATCAGAAATGCTCACCGGACAAGTCATTGCTTCCGATGGTTTGATCAGTTTCACGCTTGTGGATCTTCCCGCTTGGTACAACGTCGAAAGCCATACTTCTTTGGATATCGGGCTGACCACTGGAAAGAACTTTACATTTGTCTATCCCACAAAGGAATCGCCCATTGTCAAGGCTGTAATCGATGATAACCAGCATATACGGATGACATTGGATGCGGATACCCTGGATATGGGATTTGAAGGACAGCTGGCCTTCAGGAGCGGTGAGATCTATTATGTACAGAAAAACTTCTACATCACCGAGGGTTCCCTTTTATTCAAAGCCGCCACAGGAGCCGGTGCCAGCGCGGTGAATCCAATCATCAACATGCGTGCCCGATTACGTGATTTCGATGAGGATGGCGATAAGATCGATATATACCTGGTACTTCAGGACTCGACTTTGGATAACCTGTCTCCCCGTTTTGAATCGATACCATGGCGATCGACCAATGATATACTCAATATACTTGGACAAAGTCTGCTTCCTAGCAACTCCTATAGCGAGGGTGGCATCTCTTCGGTGGTGGCGATCGCTTCAGTAGCCACAGATGTGATCTCCCGATTGGGTATTATCGATACTGCCACGGGTTCATTGGGGATTTCACAGATTCTCCGGGATTCACTCGGTCTGGATATATTCTCAATCCGTTCCAGCCTTATCCAGAACATACTGTTCGATGCTATTCCCGGGGCCTCTGTGGACAATTCAGCCAGTCCTTTATCCCGCTATCTTGACAATACCACGATTTATCTTGGCAAATATCTTTTCAATGACCTATATCTGCAAGGCTTATTCCACTTTAAATCCAATAAGACAGGTTCCGCCAATCATTCATCCTTCCTGGCGAACGATCTCTCGGTGGATATGGAGTTGAGTCTGGAGTGGGAAAATCCCCTGGCCACATTCAGTATATTCACCCAACCGGATGAGTTGTCGATTTTCAATTTATTGGATACTATTGGCTTTAGTGTGACTAAGCGTATCGCCTTTTAAAAGGAGCCCTCATGTCGAAGAAAATACTTGCTGTATGCGTTCTTCTCAGTGTCATGGCATTATCATTCACAGCGGTAACGGAAACCCGGGATGCATGGTGGATTGGGACACCCATCCAGGAATTCCAATACGTTGATTTGGTGAATGTCTCCTCTGACGAAATCGATGCCATCACTTCCAAATATATCGGGCAGCCATATGTTCAATCCGAAATCGATGCGCTTGCAGACAGTCTCATGGCTACAGGTAGGTTTCTTTCAGTTGAGATCATTCCTTCACGGGGGGCCGGTGATAGCAGCCAGGTAACCCTTTTCATTGAATTCCTTGAAACGCAAAATCTCTCCTCTGTAACCTTCAAAGGCAATAAGGTGGCCAATGTCTCCGAGCTGACCAAGGCGGCCGCGCTTGAATTGGGAAAAACCTTTGACTCTGTCACCCTGAACACCTCCATCAACAATATACAGGCCCTGTATGCATCAAAAGGATACGATAAAGTCGATGTAGTCCCTTCCTATGCAACCGATCCAAGTACCAACAATATCAAAGTGACCTTTACCCTCACTGAATATGATTGGTGGCTGAACAAGACCATCAAACAATTCCAATACAAAGGTCTGGTGAATGTCCCATCAAGTACAATCGATGACATAACCTATCCATATCTAGGGAAGACCTTTACCAAACAGTTATATGCTGAGCTTGAAAGTGAGTTGAACACACTCCTGAAATTCAGTCTATTCCAATCGGAAGCCAGCCGGGGTGGTGAGAGCAACAACGACCTGATCATCACATTCACATTCACTGAGCTGCCTCAGATTGAATCCATCCAGTATATCGGAAATTCCGGACTTAAAATAAAAGCACTTGAAGAAGTGATGACGGTGAAAAAGGGAGACTTTCTTTCCTGGAGCCAAGTCAACTCAGGAAAGGAAGCGCTGAAAACCCTCTATCTGGAAAAAGGATTCGCAGACTCTGGGGTTGAATCCTCTTACGAGGTAAACAAGGATACCAATAAACTCGCGCTCACCTATACCATAACCGAGGGCCGCCAATGGAAAATCACGGAAATCCTTTTTGAGGGCAATGAGAAAATCGCCACTGGAATACTTCAGAAAAAGCTTACCTCCAAGGCTCAATCCCTCTTCAACAATGGAAATTACACTGCGGCAAATATCACTGCCGATATCCAGGCTCTACAATTGGCCTACCAGACTGAAGGGTACATCGATGTGGCCATTTCTGATGTCCGGTTGGAGGAAATAACAGCTGAGACCGACCCTCTTAAAAAACTTAGGGTGGTGTTTGTTATCAAGGAGGGTGAACAATGGCTATTGGATGCTATCGTGGTGACCGGGAACCAGATCTATAGCGATGAACAGATCCAGGCTTTGCTGACCATGGAAAGCGGTAGTGTTCTCGATATCCAGAAAGTACAGACTGAGATTGGAAAAATCGCTGATCTGTACTGGAATGAAGGCTATGTGGAGAACAGTATCGACCTTTCCGAATCCCGTGATGAGGCCAACCATACTATCCGCTATACTGTGGCGATAACCGAACGGGCTCAGGCTATAGTCGAGGCCGTGCTTGTGCGTGGCCTGACCAAAGCCAAACCCTACGTTATGGAAAGGGAGCTCTCTCTGCATGCCGGTGATATTTTCAGCAAGGAAAAATACATCAAGAGCGCCCAAAGTCTATACAACACAGGATTGCTCACGGATGTCAAACCCAATATCAGCTATGGAACCACTGAAAACGCTTTGATTGTTGCCTATGATGTAACCGAAGGCAATCAGATCAATGTTGGCTTTGGCGCTACCTTTGGTGGAAATGTCGAAGGCTTCCCTGTTTCCGGTTTCCTGACTTGGTCTGATACCAACCTTTGGGGCACAGGACGGGATCTCTCGATTTCAACCGAGCTTTCCCCTGATACCCAGGAGGCCTCCATCACTTTCAGTGACAATTGGGTAGGCGACAAACGCTGGAGCAATGCTATAGAATTCTCTTTTGAGCATAGTTCAAATACCAATGCCCTTATACTGGGAGATGGTTCCCCGAACACAGATGGTGACAATGAAGCCTTTCCGTGGCCTTACAACAGCTATGCCGAGTGGGAAGCCGATGATTTCGAGACTCCTGAGGATGATTATCTCATGCCATATGAGTATTACCAAATATCCTTGGGGTACACCACCGGATATACTTTCGTCTTCGATCCAGGCAGGTTGTCACTCGGATTTGGCCCCACCTTTACCCTCAACCGGGCATACTATGACACGGAAATCTATACTCCCTATGATTATCTTATCTACCAATACCAACTGCAATGGCAATTCTCCAACCGATTGAATTTTTCAGCTTCATGGGATGGCCGTGACTTGGTAAGCAATACCACCAAAGGATATGTGTTCACCCAGAAGATTCTCTATGCTGGCGGTATCATGGGTGGGTTGTCGGATTATATCAGGACCTCGACCAGCGCCTCCGGTTATCTCAAACTGTTCGAGATTCCTGGAGAAAAACCAACGCCTGGAGTCATTTCGTTGAATTCCACCCTGTCATTGATATTCAATCAATTCAATGGCGATTTCAGTGCCTCCAAATATGAGTATCTCTATATCGATGGAATGACCGTTGGCCGTGGTTTTGATGCGGAGTTCTATAAGAAATTCATGTGGGACAATTCACTCGAATTCAGTATCCAGATTGTCGAGAATCTCTTGTGGGGCGAGCTGTATACCAGTGCCACTGGTGTGCAGGACGACTTGGACCAAGTGACATCCTTGGGTTCTCTTGATTGGTATTTCTCAATGGGTGCTGGAATAAAGTTGAAGATTCCAGGGTTCCCACTTGGATTGTATTTGGTGAAGAATGCTACTTGGATGGAGAATGAGGCGTTTGCTTGGCAAGGCGGTTCCATTTTCAAGGGATCCAGCGAATCCAGCGGTTTGAAACTGGTTCTTGCCATCACAACCTCGATTTTTTAATAATGGAAACTTCGGTAGAAAAGCTCACTCCTATGATGCAGCAGTACCTCGCCCTGAAACAGGAACACCAGGACGAGGTGCTTTTTTTCCGTCTCGGAGATTTCTATGAGATGTTCATGGATGATGCGAGAGAGATTTCACATCTATTGAATCTCACGCTTACTACGCGATGCGGGGTGCCCATGTGTGGGATTCCTTATCACGCCGCCAAGAACTATCTCAAGCGTCTGCTTGATGCTGGCAAGAAAATCGCTATCTGCGAGCAATTGGAACTTACCGATTCACCCAAAAACCTGGCCAGACGTGAGGTTGTTCAGATTCTAACTCCTGGAACCGTCGTGGACGATGAGTTTCTGGAGGCCTCCAGAAACAATTTTCTATTATGTATTGCTTTAAAAGGTAAACAGATTTCTTGTTCCTATTGTGATGTTTCCAGTGGCATGTTCTCCATGATGGTTATCGCCAAGGAATCCAAATGGGAGTCTTTGCGTTCACTTTATGAGGAACTTGGGCCACGCGAACTCCTGGTGAATGAGGATGACTATCTTTCCAATGCCAGTTTCGCGGCACAGATCGATCAGCTGCGGGTTATCAAGACCAAGCTGCCCTCCTGGTATTTCTCAACACAGCATGGCTTCACCCTGCTTAAAGAGCATACCAAGGCGGTATCTTTGAAACAGTTTGGATTGGAAGAAAAGGATATCGAGCTGATCTCCGCTGGGGCTTTGTTCCATTATCTTCAGGATACTGCGAAAACCTCGCTTTCCCATCTGACTTCCTTCAGAAAGATCATCCGTGACAATTATCTCCAGATTGATGAGGCCACCCGAAGGAACCTTGAGATAATCGCGAATCTTCAGGATGGTTCCACAAAATATACATTGTTCTCCGCTGTGGATGCTACAAAAACCTCTGGTGGTTCCCGTCTGCTCAAGCAATGGCTGGCGTCTCCTCTCTCCGCTATAGGAGAAATCAACGCCCGTCAGGAACAAGTTGGCTGGTTCCTTGACAATCCGTTGGAAACCCAGCGGGTGCGTCAGATCCTTTCTGAGACTCTGGATGTAGTCCGTCTTACTACCAGGGTGGCAATGAAACGAGCGATTCCACATGATCTGGTGGCGATACAGAAATCGATTGCCAGTTTCTTCTCATTGGCAAGTGAGCATGAGGATCATTACCGAGGGTTGCTTGGTCCACAACTGGACGATGTCGGACTGGGTAGATTGGTTAACCTTATGGAAATGCTGATGGGAGCCCTTGATGAGAACTGTCAAGGCCCATTCGTGGCGGGAGAAGTGATCAAAACAGGATACAATCCTGAGCTAGACAGATTGCGTTCCCTGAAATCAGATAGTGGGAAACGGTTGCAGCAATATCTCGCGAAAGTCAAGGATGAGAGTGGAATCAACACTATCAAGCTTTCCTATAACCGGATAATAGGCCATTATCTGGAGATATCAAAAAGCCAGAACGAAAAGATCCCCACCTCATTCTACCGGAAGCAAACCTTGGTAAACGCTGAGCGCTATACTACCGAGGAACTGATGGATTTTGAGACTGAGCTGCTTCGCTGTGATGAGGAAGCGGAAAAAATGGAACGTCAGCTATTCAATGGGTTGTTATTGAAAACTGAGGAATCTATTTCTGCCTTATTGTCCCTAAGCGCCTTTTTTTCGTCGATTGATTGCTTTCAATCCTTCGCAACTATCGCCCGGATACATTCCTATTGCCGTCCGATATTGTTGGAAGAGGATATTCTGGAAATTGTGGATGGACGTCATCCTGTGGTTGAACAACAATTGCCAGTAGGTGCTTTTGTGGCGAATCCGTTGGAAATGGTTGAGCCTTCACAACGTTTCTGTTTGGTGACAGGTCCCAATATGGCGGGGAAATCCACTTATCTCAGGCAGAATGCATTGATTGTGCTTCTGGCTCACGTGGGTTCCTATGTACCGGCAACCAATGCACGCATAGGCCTCACTGATAGCCTGTTCTGCAGGGTGGGAGCCTCAGACAATCTAGCACGGGGCGAATCGACTTTCCTGGTTGAGATGCAGGAAGCCGCCTTCATATTGCGCAATGCGACTTGCAGGAGTCTGGTCATCATGGATGAGATCGGACGGGGAACAAGTACTCAGGATGGCATGTCGATTGCTTATGCTGTCATGGGTTTTCTGATGGAAAAAAAGATCAAGACCTTATTTGCCACGCATTATCATGAACTTACGATGTTCGATAACCAGAATCTTCAGCTGCTTACTCTGGAAGTCGCCGAATCACAGCACGGGATTGTGTTTCTACGCAAGATCTGCAAAGGTGTTGCGAACAGTTCCTATGGCCTGCATGTGGCGAAAATGGCAGGAATACCCCTTCAGGTCATACGTGAAGCCGCTTCTTTTCAAAAAAAGCACTTCGATGATTACAGTCTGGCTGGAAATGTTCTGCAACTGGATCTTTTCCGCCAGGATATCCAGAATACACAGGCTTCACATGAAGCGGAACCTAACCGGAAACCGGATTTGGATTCTTCTCTCAAAGACATCATCGATAGATTGAGGAATTACCCTCTCGAGGACTCCACTCCCATGCAAGCCATGCGTTTTCTAGAAGAATTGAAGGAAGATCTCTGAATCAACGGTATATTCCATATGAAAAATCTCTTGGAACACTGCCTGCTTTGCGGGGAACTGGTGGATGATGCGTATCTGGGATTGTGCTCCATCTGCCTCCTGTCGATACGTTCGCAATTGTTCATCTCATATGCCTGGGGGTTTTGCAGCCAATGCGCATCTCCATTGCTCAATGCCGATACGCATTGCCGTTCCTGCCATGGTGGTGGCAGGATTGTTGGACTTGGATCCTACCGTTCCTTCCTCAAGGAAGTGATTGTGCGTTATAAATTCAACGGATGCCGCTCGCTGGCTCTTTTTCTTGCCAGTCTGATGCTGCCCTATATTCCAACACCGCCTCTGGGTACACCACCCGTGCTTGTGGTCCCGGTACCCTGCAGCCATACCGGACTGGAAAACCGGGGTTGGGATCAGATGCGCACCATTGCCAATGTGTTGTCAGACTATCCCGGTATTGCTTGTGGAAGTCTCCTGAAACGGGTAGGGACCGGGGAGCAGAAACATCTCGGAAGAAAAGAAAGGCTGGCTTTCTCTGGGCATAGATTCGCTTTCAATGCCCAGGCATTCAAGATTGAAGATCTGGTCGCACGCTATTCGTCAATCGTGATTATCGATGATGTATACACCACGGGAACCACAATACGGACCTGTATGGAGCTCATTGAAAAAAGCGTTCCCTTGCCTGTTTCAGCTATTTGCCTTGCAATGGATTGACAATAGCAGGTAAATACACTAGATTTTAACCAGATTAATGATTGTTTTTTAGGGATCGATGAAACGATCCCTTTTTTAATGGAGTTATGTTGCAAGATAGTATTACAAAAGACAAGTTGTTCATCGATGCTTCCGAAGTTCTTTCCCCTCTGGATCTACAGGTGGTGGATGTGAGGAAATCGGAGTACGGTGCCACTCTCGGTATCAGCGTCATCATCAGGGCACAATCCCATGAGGTGACTGTGGCAGATTGTGCGAAAGCCTATCGCATCCTTTTCCCACGGTGGTCTCTTGAGGAAACCAAACGCGATCTGGAACTTGAGGTGTCCACCCCTGGAATACAGCGCACTTTACGGGACTATTACGAATTCTCCTTATTCGTAGGACGAAGGTGCAGGGTATACGACAGTGCGAAAAGCGCATGGGTCGAGGGGATTATCAAAACCGATAGTGACCGGTGTGTCACCCTCTCCAAGGCGCATATTGACGATTCTAAGGATTTGATTGAAGAATATGTCATCCCGTATGAACAGATTCAAAAAGCAAAATTAGCATATGCATGGGAGGATGTTTTATAATGTCCATCGAATTAGGTGAAGCCATACGTTCTCTGGTGAATGAGAAGGGTATATCGGAAGATCTCGTTCTTGAAACCATCAAAGGGTTTCTGCTTGCGGCGTACAAGCGAAAGTTTGGATCATGTGACAATGCCGTGATCCAGTTCAATGAGAACAATGACGATGTCCAATTATTCGCCAAGAAGATCATTGTTGTGGACGATGAGATCGAGGATGATGTCAACGAGATTTCCCTTGAGGAAGCCCGTCAACTCCATAGTGAAAGCGAGATCGGCGATGAGATCCTCATTCCAATCGATCCCAAGACCTTTGACCGTATTTCGGTCCAAAGCGCGAAACAGAAAGCCAAGCAGGATCTGAGGGATATCCAGAAAGACACGCTCTATTCGGAATACAAAACCAAAGAGGGCGAAATGATCATCGGGTACTACCAGCGTGAACAGAATGGGGAGATCATAGTAGATCTTGGTAAAGTCGAAGGCACCTTGCCCAAACAATACCAAAGCCCCCGCGAGATCTATCGCAAGAATGATAAGATAAAATGCTATGTGTACTCGGTGGAAAAACCTGAGCATGGCATGCTGAAAGTGACTTTGTCCAGAACCCATGCTGAATTCGTGAAAAAACTGTTCGAATTGGAGATTCCTGAGATCTATGACCATTCCATTGAGATCTTCAAGATAGTCCGTGAACCTGGTTACCGTTCCAAAATCGCCGTATACTCGCATCGTGATGATATCGATCCGGTAGGCGCCTGTGTAGGACTCAAGGGAATCAGAATCCAGACTATCATGCGTGAGATGGAAGGTGAGAAAATCGATGTTCTCCGCTATGATGTGAATCCTGTGGAGTTTATCAAAAACGCTCTTTCTCCTGCCGAGGTAAAACGGGTGATCATTCTTGATGAAGCCAAGAAAACAGCTATGGCGGTGGTCGAGGAAAGCCAGCTTTCCCTGGCAATCGGGAAACAGGGTCTGAATGTGAGGCTTGCCAATAAACTGGTTGACTGGTTGATCGATGTGAAAACGGTTGAGCAATACAGAGAACTGGATATGGATACCGAGACCAAGGGTAGGGTGGATGCGTTGTTTGCTCAGGAACCTGTGGCTGAGGATGTCGATGAGGAAGGTGAAATGCTTCTTAGCGATATCAGCGAGCTGAGCAAGGAACTTGTTGACAAACTGAATTTCCATGATATCTACACGGTTGAGGAATTCGTGAATATGACTGACGAAGAGCTCAACGGTCTTAATGATATCACCGCGGATGAAGTGGCTCAGATCCACGGTGTGCTTGGTGAGTATGTCGATATTGTTGAGGAAGAGGACGAATCTGGAAACGAACATGAGTTTTTATGTCCTGAATGCGGTAATCCTGTCTCACCAGAAATGACAGTATGTCCCAATTGCCATGTCGGATTGAGTTTTGAAGAAGTGGAGTTGGATGAGGAATAATCGGAAGAAGTATGACGGAAGAACAGAATAAACCAAAAGCAACATTGATCAAGCACATGAAAGGAACTGCCACTCAGACTACAGCCGCCCCTGAAACCAAGGAGCCTGAATCCTTACGACTGGTGGAGAAAAAGAAAGTGGTGGTGGTGAAGAAAAAGATAGTTGTGGTTCGCCCCCAGGCGCGTCCTGTGGAAGCTACGGTCAATCCACCGGAGTCGGAAACACAGCCTTTTGAGACTCAGCAGGCTGCCAAGGCCACTCCTGTTCAATCAGTTCCAGACGGGAAATCCGAAGATCGGATTGCCAAAAACCCGCTTCCTGATGCAGTTGCTCCAGGCACTGTTTCATCCTCTCCAGCTGTCACTGTAACAGCCCAGCCTGTTCGTGAACAGAAAGTCCAGAGAAACACAACCGCCCATCTGGGACCTTCAACACCGGTTGTGCTTCCTCCGCGGAATCTTCCACCTGTACCCAATCAAGGGCAAACCGCCGCTGCCCATGCTGAATGGAAGAGTAAAAACCCACAGGGAGCCTCTTATCCATCTCCAAGGCCGCAAGGATCCACTGGCTATCAAGGCCGCCAGGGTTCCTCCGATGGAACCAGAACCGGCTACCAGGGCAGTCGCCCCAATTACAGCCAGGTTCCTTACAACCAGACCGGTAGCCAGTCCAATCAGGCGAGTCTGCCAGGCCAACCCAACCAGGCTGGTCAAGTACTGAGTCCGACACCAGTTCCAGATGCTCCACCGTCTACCGGTTATCAGGGGAACAGACCCTATAGCAATGCAGGACAGATAGAACGTCCTTCTGGCTATCAAGGGACCCGGCCTCCGTATGATCCTAACCGGCCAAGAACCGGCTATCAAGGTACCCGGCCCCCATACGATCCTTCCCAACCAAGAACCGGCTACCAGGGGACCCGGCCTCCGTATGATCCTTCCCAACCAAGAACCGGTTATCAGGGGACCCGGCCTCCGTATGATCCTTCTCAACCAAGAACCGGCTACCAGGGGACCCGGCCTCCGTATGATCCCAATAAACCGAGAACTGGATATCAGGGGACCAGGCCTCCCTTCAACAGTTCCAGACCCGGCGGGCCCCGTCCTCCTTACCAAGGCGGACGTCCAGGTGGATTCGGTGGTCCTCGTGGTCCTAGAACCGGTGGATCAAGTGATGCTCCCGATGCTATCTCCCCTTTGAACCAAAAGACCACTACAAAGAAAGTATTCAAAAAGAAAAAAGATGACTTCAAGAAGCCTGATCGCGAATCGGAAAAAGATTTCCATATCAAACGCAAGGATTCTTTCAAAGCCAATCCAGTCCCTAAAAAGATTGATATCATGGGATTCCTCACGGTTTCGGATCTCGCCAAGAAGATGAACCTCAAGGCTTCCGAGATTATCGGCAAGCTCTTCAAGATGGGTATGATGGTTACCATCAACCAGCAGATTGATTCCGACACCGCAAGCCTCATTGCTTCTGATTACGATTGCGAAGTCAATATTGTTTCGCTGTACGATGAGACTCTGATTGCCAATGAGATCGATAAGCCGGAGGATATTCTGAGCCGGGCACCAATCGTGACAATCATGGGCCATGTCGACCATGGCAAGACAAAACTGCTGGATGCGATCCGTTCCACCGATGTCGCTTCCGGAGAATATGGTGGTATTACCCAGCATATCGGCGCCTATAAGGTTAGCCTTCCCGGCAAGGGTGATGTGGTGTTCCTGGATACTCCGGGACATGCTGCCTTCACCATGATGCGTGCCCGTGGTGCGGATATCACTGATATTGTGGTGCTGGTGGTTGCTGCGAACGATGGTGTGATGCCTCAGACTCTAGAAGCCATGGACCATGCGAAAGCCGCTAAAGTGCCCATTATCGTGGCCATTAACAAAATCGACCTCCCGGAAGCCAATGTGGAACGAGTGAAACAACAGCTGAGCGATTATGGTCTGATGCCTGAGGAATGGGGTGGCAGCACACTGTATTGTGAGATCTCCGCTCTGAAGAAGATCGGTATCGAGAATCTTCTGGATACTATCCTGTTACAGGCTGAGATGCTGGAATTGACCGCCAATCCGTTCACCCGTGCTGAAGGTAAGGTTATTGAAGCCCGGATTGATCAGGGACGCGGAATTGTCGCTACAGTGATCATTGAGCGGGGTACTCTGAGGCAAGGTGATAACTTTGTAGCTGGTATTTATCCTGGAAAAGTCCGGGCCATGGTGGATGACCGGGGTAAGAAAATCCAAGAGGCTGGTCCTGCCACTCCCGTGGAGATCATCGGTCTATCCGACATCCCCGGAGCTGGAGATCCTTTCCAGGTTACGGAAAACGAGAAACAAGCCCGTCAGGTTGGTACCAAACGCCAGGAGCTTGAGCGACAGGGGCAAGCTAAAAATGTAAAGAAAATCACCCTGGATAACGTCTTCGATAAGATGAAAGACGGAGATATCAAGGAATTGAATGTCATCATCAAGGGTGATGTGCAGGGGTCTGTCGAAGCTGTGCAGAATGCCTTGGAAAAGCTTTCCACCTCCGATATCCGCCTGAGTGTGTTGAGAGCCTCCGCTGGAGCGATTATCGAGGATGATATCAATCTGGCCATTGCCTCACAGGCACTTGTCCTGGGGTTCAATGTGCGTCCTACTCCAAAAGCCCAGGTTCTCGCTGAGCAGGAGAAGATTGAAATCCGTAAATACAACATCATCTATGATGCTGTTGATGATATCCGCGCTGCTATGGAAGGAATGCTCACCCCGGACAAGAAAGAGATCGTTATTGGAAAAGTTGAAGTCCGCGAGACATTCCACGTACCGAAGATCGGACTGATTGCTGGATGCTATGTCCTTGATGGAAAAATCAAACGCAACGCCCAGATCAATGTTCTGCGTGACAATATCCAGATCTATTCGGGCAAAATCTCTTCTCTTAAAAGATTCAAGGATGATGCCAAGGACGTCGCCGCGGGATTCGAATGCGGCGTCGGTATTGAGAATTACCAGAATCTTGAGGTTGGAGACATTCTTGAGGTTGTGGATGTGATTGAGGTCGCAAAGAAGCTTAAAACCAATGAGTGAGTATAATAAGAAAAGAATAGAGTCACGTATCATGGAAGCGGTAAGCATGATGATCGTGACTCGCGAGATCAAACACCCCAGGTTGAGTCCCTTTGTATCGGTCAGTTCGGTGTCGGTATCGAAAGACAATTCCTATGCGACAATATGGATTACTTCTTTTGTTGAAGATAAAAAGCTGTCTGATTCTGTCGATGCTTTGCAGAGTGCGTCCGGCTTTATCCAGCAGCGTCTTGCTGTGCAGTTGAAAACCCGTAACACTCCCAAACTGACGTTCAAAGCCGACACATCGATCCGCGAGGGTGAGGCTATGATCGAGTTGATCGATAGCTTGCACTAGAAGTGATGCCAAAGCGTTCTTCATTGCTGCTTGTGAACAAGCGCCCGGGAATTACATCTTTTGCTTCTTTGTACCCTGTCAAGCACACCATTGACAGCAAAGTAGGGCACGCCGGAACTCTTGACAAGTTCGCTGAAGGACTCATGATTGTTCTCACTGGAGCCTTTACCCGTTTGAACCCTCTGTTTTCCTCCATGGACAAGACCTATGAGGCTGATATCCGTTTCGGAATAGAGACATCCACGCTTGATCCTGAAGGCGAAACCGTGTATGAAGCGCCTGTTCCCGGACTTTCCGCTATTCAGAAAAATCTTGAGACGGAATTTACTGGCATCATTCTGCAAACGCCTCCTAGCTATTCAGCTATCCATGTGGATGGTGTGAGGGCTTACAAACTGGCAAGGGAAGGCAAGAACGTGATGATGACCGGCCGTCCGATAACTATCCATGACACCACAATCCTCTCTTGGGATCCCCCAATTCTCAAATTGAGGGTACATTGTTCCAAAGGGACCTATATCCGTTCTCTCGCCCGGGATCTGGGACGCGCATGTGGCTCATGTGCCTCGTTGACCGCTCTGAAAAGAACTTCAATAGGACCATACACTCTTGATGAGGCGGTGGATCCACAGGACAATCAGGCAATGGTGGCCATGTCCCTTAACAGTATCGGATTGCTCCATCGTTTGGACGGTTTGGCCGATATCGTCGTTTCCAACGAGGCCTTGAAAGGCCTGACACACGGAAATCTTCCTCCTGTGGAAAGCCTTGGGATCTCAACGGTCTCACCAAACGACGGATTCGCGTTGCTTCAGAACCAGGAAGGCCAGCTGCTGGCAGTTGTCACCCTTGGTCTTGACCATTTACCACAACGGATTGTGGCTCTACCCTGTGCGGAGGGAATCTGATATGGTGCAGGTATTGGAATTCAACCAACTGTATACCAATAAACAATTCATCCATGTTCCAGCAGTTGTGTCGATTGGCGTGTACGATGGTCTGCATATCGGGCATCAATTGATCCTCCAGGCAGCTGTCGCCTATGCTGCGCGACACGATGGATGCAAGACGGTTGTTTTCACTTTTTCACAGAACCCGAAAACCATGATTGGGAAGAATCCCTTTTCCAAGCCTTTGATGACGTTACGTCAAAGCACTGATTTCTTTTCCAAACTTGGAGTTGATTACCTGGTTATGATTGACTTTTCTCCCGATTTCAGTAAACTTACGGGAGAGATGTTCATTGCCCGTCTATGCAGTCTGTTCGCTGTCAAAGCCGTGGTTGTCGGTGAGAATTTCCGTTGTGGTTCCGGAGCCAATACTGGTCCTAAGGAGCTGAAAGAGATTGTCCCGCGCTATGCTGAGGGAGCAGCTGTGGTCATTCCGCAGATGTATCGTCTGCCTGATGGTACAGAAGACAGCAGCACATTGGTAAGAACACGTCTCACCCAAGGCAATGTTTCTGAAGTGTCAGCATTGCTTGGCAGGAATTATTCGGTGGACTTGGCGCCATTGCCTTCCAAGTTCGATGGATCTTCCCTGCGTTTTCCTGTCGGATCGTTCGTACAGCTTCTGCCGCCACCAGGGTTGTATGAGTCGGTGCTGATAGCGGCAGACAGGTCGGAATCGAGGATGACCGCTCTGATTGACGAAGAGTTTCTTACGTTGACAGCGTTATCCCCTCCGGCGTTAAGCGTCTGTAGTGAAGGGACCGAAAGATCGGTCAGGTTTGAAAGTCTGGAATTTGTAAAGGAGTTATCACCCTTATGTTGAAGAAAGAAGAGAAAGCCAGGATTATTGAGGAAGTCGGTGGGGTTATCACCAATACCGGCGCCGCGGATGTGCAGATTTCCTTGCTTACTGCGCGTATACGGGATTTGCAGGCACATTTTGATGTCAATCCCAAAGACCACGCCAGTCGGAGAGGACTCCTGAAGATGGTTGGTTCACGCCGCCGTTTGCTCAAATACATCAAGAACAATGATGTGAACAAATACCGCGAACTGATTCAAAAGCTCGATCTGAGAAAATAGTGTATACGGAATGTCTTATCAGGAACCAGCTCCAGATGTCCCTTTTGGGGATTTGGGGCTGTTCCCGTCTTAACGGGTATTTTTTACAAAAAAAGAAAAAAGAAGTAGGAAGGAAGCATGATTAAATCTGTCAGTATCAAAATCGGAGATGGGGAACTCATTCTGGAAACAGGAAAGATGGCGAAACAGGCCAACGGTGCGGTATTTGCCCGCTATGCGGGAAGTGCGGTCATCACTACGGTGTGCTGTGGAAGTGTACCGGATGAAGGGCTTGATTATGTACCTCTCTCAGTTGAATACAATGAGAAATATTACGCTGCGGGAAAAATCCCCGGAGGATTTCTCAAGAGAGAGGGAAAACCCAAGGACAAGGAGATTCTGGTCAGCCGTCTTATAGACCGGCCAATGCGCCCCCTGTTCAACAAAGCTTTCGGACGTGAAATCCAGGTGGTTCCCACGGTAGTGAGTTCCGATATGGTCAATCCTCCCGATATCATAGCGATTATCGCCTCATCCGCGGCTGTAACCATTTCCGATATTCCCTTCGCCGGTCCGATCGCCGCCGTCCGTATCGCCCGGGTCAATGGCGAATATGTAGTGAATCCTACTTTCCAACAGATTGACGACAGTGATATGGATATTGTTGTGGCTGGAACCGAAGGTGGAATCACCATGGTTGAAGGTGGTGCCAAACAGGTTTCCGAGGAAACCATGTTGAAAGCTATCGAGACCGCTCAGCCAGTGATTGCCCAGTTGTGCAGGATTCAGGTAGAACTTGCCCGCATCGCTGGAAAAGAGAAACTTCCTGTACTGGAGATCAAAGAGGATCTCTCTTTCCTGGATCCCATCCGCGACTATACCTATCCTTTGTACAAGGAAGCCAGTTTTGTGAAGGGTAAGATGAACCGTTACGCGGCAATCGCCAAAGTAAAGGAAGCGGTGAATGCCAAGTTCGCTGATATCATCGATGCGAGCGGGAAAGCCGATAAAGTCGCTACGATGTACGAAGATCTTGAATACAGTATATTGCGCGCGTCGATCTTGAATGATGGAATCAGAACCGATGGACGTAAAGTCGACGAGATCAGGCCCATCACTTGTGAGACCGGTATTCTGGCACGGACCCATGGAAGTGCGCTTTTCACACGTGGAGAGACCCAGAGTCTGGCGACAACCACCTTGGGAACTGCCAGCGATGAGCAGATGTTCGACACCATCGATGGTGATAAGCATTTTGCCAATTTCATGCTGCATTACAATTTTCCTCCATTTTCAGTAGGGGAGTGCGGAAGGATTTCCACCGGTCGCCGTGAGATTGGACATGGACATCTTGCCCAGCGTGCCCTGGAAGGTGTGATGCCACCCAAATCCGAGTTTCCATACACAGTACGGGTTGTTTCCGAAATCCTTGAATCCAATGGTTCTTCCTCCATGGCTTCGGTTTGTGGCGGTTGCCTGTCGCTTATGGATGCCGGTGTGAAAATCAAACAACCGGTAGCGGGTATCGCGATGGGGTTGATCACTGAAGGCGAAACCTATGAGAAATATGTGATTCTCAGTGATATTCTTGGTGAGGAAGACCACCTTGGCGATATGGATTTTAAAGTCGCAGGAACCAAAGATGGTATTACCGCTTTCCAGATGGATATCAAAATCGCAGGAGTCAGCAGCGAGATTATGAGCAAGGCTCTACAACAGGCCAAGCGTGGACGCATGCACATCCTGGGAATCATGCAACAGGCTTTGGAAACTCCCCGCGCTGATATTTCCGAGTATGCTCCAAAAATCCTGACCATGAAAGTTGACGAGGAGAAGATTGGAGCGGTCATTGGGACAGGTGGAAAAACCATCAAGGGTATCGCGGAACAGTCCGGAGCCGAGATCAATATTGAGAACGATGGCACTGTGACCATCTATGGCAAAAACAGCGCAAGCGCGCAAAAGGCCATGGATCTGGTCAAATCCATTGTTGAGGAGCCGGAAGTCGGCCGGATCTATACCGGTACCGTCAAACGCATTATGGATTTTGGAGCATTCATAGAGATACTTCCTGGCAAGGAAGGTCTGTGCCATATTTCCAAGTTGGCGAGAACCCGGGTGAACAACGTGAACGACGTACTGTCAGTCAACCAGGTCATCCCGGTTAAGTTGATTGAGGTTGACCGTATGGGCCGTCTCAATCTGAGCTATGTTGACGCTCTGCCTCCAGAAGAGAAGAAATAATGGATAGGACCGGTGGCACTATTGTCCATGTAGTCGCGGAAAAGGGGGCTTCGGCCCCCCGATTCGTTTCCACTTCAGCAGCTGGTGCGGATATCCAGGCTTTTCTTCCAAACGGTCCCATTTCTATTTTGCCTGGTTCCTATACCCTTATCCCTACTGGACTGATACTTGAATTGCCTGAAGGTTATGAAGGGCAGGTCCGCCCCCGTTCAGGCTTGGCTGCCAAATCCGGTGTGACTGTTTTGAATTCTCCCGGTACTATCGATAGCGATTACCGGGGCGAAGTCAAAGTGATTCTTATCAACCATGGTGACCGTGCTTTCACCATCAACCATGGTGACCGTATCGCGCAATTGGTGGTATCCAAAGTTGAGCCATGCACCTTTGTGATCACGGATTCCCTCTCTGAAACCGAAAGGGGAGAGCGAGGTTTCGGATCAACAGGAGTGTGACGTATGGCATCGGACACTTCCTCGTTTAAAATACTTTCCCGATATGTATTCCACGAATTTTTATTGTCATTCATTGTCGCATTTTTCTTTTTCTTCTTCATATTTTTCATCAACCAGCTGCTCCTTCTAGCCCAGAAGATTCTCTTGAAAAACATTGATATCCCTTCAGTGTTCCGCTTGGTCTCCTTAGCCATACCCCAGATATTGCTCTATACTTTACCATTTTCATCGCTTACAGCGGCCTCTATGGTGATTGGAAACCTATCTTCGGGCAACGAGATCCTGGCCCTTCGATCTTGTGGAATATCATTGAGACATGTGTTTATGCCCATCATTCTGGTAAGCCTACTGCTTTCAGGGATCACTTTTTCAGTGGCTGACATCCTTCTGCCTTATAGCAGCCAAAGATATAAAACGCTCTATTCGGAGTTGCTCCAAAAGCTTCCGACCATGGAGTTGGAATCCTATTCGGTGAATAAGATCGGTGATAAGATACTTGTCACCGGCGAAGTGGATGATGACGGCATCCATGATATAGTTCTCTTCGATGTGTCCAAGAATACATCCAGTCAGGTAATCAGTGCTTCCAGCGGGACCATGGATTTGATAGACCTCCAACATATGCTGTATAGGCTTGATTTGAAAGATCCTGTCATGTTGGGCACTGATGGACGGTTATCCGATGACTTCTCTCTTGCGGATGCTGAGAGCATGTCTTATTATCTTGATTTCTCAGATGAGGTGACTCGCTTTACCGATATCAGCCCCTCCCAGATGAGTTCCCGTGATCTGCTGGACGCCATTGAAATCCGGAAGAACGATGTCGATTCGGAATCAGCCTCCAGAATCTCTAGAACCACAGTTCTCAGAACTGAGTTAGCTGACACTCTCAGATCCTTGGAATACTCATCATCCCCCATAAAGCAACTTGTACAGGTAAGTGAGTTGTCTGAGGAGTTGGATTCAATCACAAGACAGCGTTCTGTGAATTTCTATCTACAGTACTACCGTGCTGAGTTGCATAAGAAAATGGCTTTATCGGCCGCGTGTTTCTTTTTGGTGTTCATCACTTTTCCCCTGTCTTTCTTTAAAATAAAATATGGTAGATTGTTCGGATTTGGATTGAGCCTGTTTGTGGCTTGTTTCTATTGGTTCATGCTCTTTTTTGCCCAGACCAAGATTCTTGACATACCATTCAATCCCGGATTCCTTATCTGGGCACCTGATGCCATTGTGTTCCTCGCTGCAGGAGCATTATTGCTGAAATTGAGACATCTATGAAGAAAGTGGACAGCTATATCATTAGATCGGTGCTAAAAACAACCTTGGTCACACTTGGACTACTCGTTCTGGTGCTGCTGCTATTCGATGTATTCTCGAATCTTGACCGGTATCTTAGTAATAATACTTCATATGCCGATATCGCACATCTTGCCTGGCTTTATATCCCCGAAGCCATTGTCTTGGGATTGGGCCCTTCGGTTTTATTCTCCACAACGTTTTTCCTTTCAATGCTGCATGCGAACAACGAATTGATTGTTCTGTTCAATACCGGATTGCCCTACCGTCGGATCATTGCTCCCTGTATTGTCATGGGTATCCTTCTTTCAATCTTCCAATTTGTATTCAATGAGCGTATTGCCATCGCTGCCACAAAAGAAAAAACAATGTTGACCAATGAGATTTTCAATATGGACAACTCCTATGATAACCGCAATGTGACTCTCCGTTCCGAGGAGGACCACTATATCCTCCATGCAGGCAGATACTACGAAAAAGACCAGAAGATCACCAATGTGATTGTAGTCATGCTTGATAGCAAGGGACGGCTCTCGGCACGTATCAATGCTGAATCGGGATTCTATAATGGATCATATTGGGAATTGCATGATGCTGACCGGTACCTTCTTGATGTTGACAACAACAAAATCATGGCAAGCAAAGAGGATATCTACCGGAATGCGATGATAGACATCGAGCCGGTGCTTTTCCGCAATCTCACCACAGATGTAAAAACCCTGCAACTGGAATCTGCGATCCAATATATCGCACGCTTGAAACGTATTGATTCCTCACAGTATGCGATGTACGCCACAGAATTATACAACCGCATTTTCAATTCCTTAACCCCCTTGATTCTCATCATCATTTCCTGCTCTACTATATTCGCATGGAAAAAAAACGTGCTGGTATTCAGTATCATCACCAGTCTGGCTATCGCAGTAGTGTATTATGTGCTGCAGATGGTCAGTATTATTTTCGCTAAGCAGGGGGTCATCCATGCAGCCACCGGGGTTTTGGCCCCCATGGCCACACTGTTGGTGCTCTCATTGATATCTATTTTATTAAGAAGGAAATAATATTTTGAAATCTATCTATACGTTACTCCATCAGGACAAAAACTCGTTAGCGAGATGCGGGACCTTATCGCTTCCCCATGGTGATGTGCAGACTCCTGCTTTCATGCCAGTGGGAACCAATGGCACCATCAAGGCGATGTATCACGATGCTGTCGCGGCTATCGGCTACAATCTGATCCTTGGTAACACCTATCATTTGTATCTTCGACCTGGAATGGAGGTTATCAAGCGATTTGGAGGATTGCACAAGTTTAGCAACTGGAACCACAACATCCTTACCGATAGTGGTGGATTTCAGATTTTCTCACTATCAAAACTAAGGAAAATCCAGGATGAGGGGGTGGCTTTTCAAAGCCATATCGATGGATCCCGGCATTTTCTGACACCCGAATCGGTGGTTGATATCCAGCATACCATTGGAAGTGATATCATGATGTGTCTCGATGTGTGCACCCCTCCAGATCTGGAGTATAAAAAAGCGATTGAAGCCTGGAGAATTACCAGGTTGTGGGCACAGCGTGCTCTTGCGAAACATCAGGAATATGGAGATTCCCAAGGGAATCTTTTTGGCATAGTCCAAGGGAATTTCTACAAGGATTTAAGAAAGGAAAGTGCCGAAACCATTGGGAATATGGATTTCCCTGGAATCGCTATCGGAGGGCTGTCGGTAGGTGAGGAACCGGCTGTATTCTCTGATTTCCTGGCTTATACCACCCAGTTCATACCTACGGAGAAGCCCCGCTATGTAATGGGTATAGGGACTCCTGACTATATGCTGGATGCAGTCGCCAACGGCATCGATCTATTTGATTGTGTGTTGGCGACACGGACCGCCCGTAATGGATCTGTGTTCACCGACCATGGCATGATACAGATGAAACGTGCTGAAAATGAATTCAAGGATGAGCCGATTGTCGAAGGTTGTCCTTGCACAGTCTGCTCAAAATACTCAAAAGCCTACCTCAGACATGTATTCAAAGCCGGTGAGATGATCGGTGGCATGCTCGCGACCGAGCATAATCTTACATTCCTGTATATATTGATGGAACGTACCCGCCAGGCCATACGCGAGAACCGTTTTGAAGAATTCAGGAAGAGTTTCCTGCAGTCATACTATGGTTGATGAAAAGCAGCACTCCGCCAGCCGGTCTGCCAGAAACTCAGCTATTATCATGGTTTGCACATTGGTATCCAGGATTCTCGGTATTGTGAAAGCCCGTGCGATTGCTTCAGTTTTCGGAGCGGGGCCAATCGCCGATGCCATTAATTTCACCTTTAACATCCCCAATAATTTCCGGAAGCTTTTTGCTGAAGGAGCCTTGAACAGTGCCTATATACCAGTATTCGCCGCCAGTATTGGACGGGGTCAAGAAGGTCTGGTGCAATCCAAGGAACTACTGAAACGGATGCAAGCCTTCCAGTTGCTTGTTTCCCTCCCACTGATCTTCCTGACCTGGCTGTTCCGTACCGAAATCGTCAGGCTTTTCAGTGATTTCACCGAAGGCGCGCAAATTGGACTTTCTGCCTCTCTGCTAGTGTACTTCACGGTTTTCCTGTTCACCATTTCTTTCAGTGCTTTATATTCGGGTGTTCTACAATGCCATGGTTCTTTCTTCACCGCGGCATTCGCCCCTATATTGTTCTCACTCTCGGTTATATTATGCGTATTGTATACTTCCAGTTTTCTGGGAGCGTATTCCATGGCGCTTGGAGTGGTTCTTGGTGGATTGCTGCAGGCCGGGACCACCTTCCTAGGATTGCGTAGTTTCGGATACCAGTTAGCGCTTTCTTTTGATTTTTCCTCGAAACCCTTCAAACAGGTTATGCAAGGGTGGTGGCCTGTCACGCTTTCAGCCATAGTCGGTATCATCGGACAACAGGTAGCTTACTATTTCGCATCGACACTCCCTTCAGGGAGTATCACCGCCTTCAGTAATGCTATCATCTTCTGGCAGACTCCCTATGGGATTTTTTTCACAGGTATCGCCACCGTATATTTCCCGGCAATGGTGGTGGCTTTCGATCATGGAGATTCGAAACAACTAGGCGAGATCATCGCGCAAGGAGTCCAATTCCTGGCTACTTTCCTGGTTCCCTCGGCGATCCTTCTTCTGGCCTTGCGAAACGAAGTCATCGCAACAGTTCTACAGAATGGAGAATTCAGCTTGGTTGATACACTGAGGACCTCAGAAGTACTACGCTGGTACGTATGGGGCATGCTGGCTTTAGCCTGGTATGCATTCCTTCAGAAATACTGTTTCTCGGTTAAAAAATTCAAGCTGGCCTTCGGTGTCAGCTGTGGAGTCACCTTCGTGGATATCTTCTCCACCTGGCTGTTATTGGAGAACGGATTTGGCATTGGGGCTATCAGCCTGGCCAATACCATTTCCTATATATTTGGAACCATCGTTCTTTTCTTTTCCACCGTGTTGCCACTGAAAGGATTCCCCTATGTGAAACTTGTCAAATCCCTTATGCGGATTCTAATCGCCAATGTGCCATTCATACTGGCAGTCTGGGTATATCGCCATAAGGCAAGTCTCTGGTGGCAGAATGGCAGTACATTGCCCAATGCACTGCATCTTGGAGTGGTCATAATTGTTTCCATGGTAATTGTTCTCGCCTCCTATCTGCTTTTAAAGGTTGAGTTCCTTACAGCTTTGCGGCATAGGAAGCCATTGTGACACACAAGGCCATCCTCTAGAATGGCCTTGTGCACCGATAGATTCCTTGAATCAGACTTCCATAGCCCTGATAGAGATTACGGAAAAATCATACTGCTGTTCATTTATCACAAAAGCAAACTGTTCCCCAACCACGTGGTTTAACAATTTCGCCCCGAAAGGCGCAAGATAACTGATAGTGTTTTCCTGAGGATTCGATTCCCATGGACCAAAGATCTGATAGGTCTCATTGTTTCCTGTGGTATTGTTCTTCAGTATGACCTGGGTGCCAAAGGATATCTTGGAGGCATCCACATTCTCTTGATTGACAACAGTGGCTTTCCCCAGCTCATCAGTCAATCGCATCATCGTGGAATTCAGAATACCTTGTTTTTCCTTGGCAGCCTTGAATTCTGAATTCTCACGGAGATCTCCGAGGGCAAGCGCGAATCCGATTTCTTTAGAATTCTCAGGAATCTCCACATTCATAACGCGATCAAGCTCTTCCTGTTTCTCTTTCAGCTTCGCACTGGTAACCAGAAGGCCACTGGTCACCATCTCAGGTTCAACCAAAGATTCTCCAAGGAATTCAAAATCCGGGAATTTTTCAAGAATAGCGTGTTTGACTTCGATTTTTTTCGATTTCTCCAAGCCCTGCATGCGCTGTACGATAAAATTCACCCGTTGGGCGGATTCCTTGCTTCCAGTCTTGATAAACTCGAAGATACCACGCTCATCGAAAAGAATTGCCAGCAAGGTCTTGGCAATCCTCCGGTTCTCGTTGGCTTGTTTTTTTGCTTCGATAGCATTGAGGGCGAAATCGAGCAGCTGCAGCTCGGAGCTGATAAGCACATCATGCCGCACTTTGATTTTTTTGTCCCAGAACTTCCAATCATAGGTTCTCACCAGATAGGTGAACAGATCGGCATTCTCACGGTAATTCGTGCATGCATTGCGGAACATATCCTCAATGACTTTGATTTTTCCCTTTTCCTTCAGCATATCCATGATGTAGGAGGTGAGGTAGTAGGGATACAATGAGATGAGAACCTTATCGATTTTCAGAGGATCCTCAATCTTTTCCACATTGTCGATGAAGGCTTTCTTGAGTTCGGAATCATCGATTGCATTGAATGCCATGGGCACCGAGGATAACTCTTCATAGAAACTCTTGAAACCCGCATTGGTGGGAATCTGGATGAATGTATACCGTTTGCTGAGAGCCTCAACAAAGAGCAGGCTGGATACCACCTGATCATTCATGGATGAATAGGTACTGAACTGATCAATGAAATACTTCACCATCTCCATGAAAAACTCGGACTCAGGATCGCCACCGTTAAGTAGGAATTCACGTACTATGCGGACTTTCTGGTAGAAGCGTTTTTCATTCCTGAAAATCCCCAAGGATTTCTCTTCATAGGAGATGGGTGTGTCACGCACCACACAGACTTCGGGATCACTTGGATTGAAGCCAAAGAGAGGGTCGTTCATAAGGATTTTCTTAGCATTGGAAGACCATGCGGTCCATTCGCCAGCCGTGAGGATCGCTGGAACAAGTTCGGTCTTCATATCTTTCAAAGATGCGCCATTCGCATTGCTCTGTATCAAGGTTTTCAGACCCCATGATACATCGGTGAGGATTTTCCTGGCGAGTTTTTCTTTAGGAAAAGCGCTTTTGAAAACCCAGATATGATTCATGGGCAGCACCTGAAGGGAACTGAATGCCATACCCAGGGACATGCTGTGGTTTCTTTTAGTGGCGAAATCAATAATAACCGTATCCTGATTGAGCTCCCGGATGCGTCCGATATTCCAGGTTTTATGAAAAACAAAAGTTCCTTTGTCAAATGCAATGTTTTTCTCAAAATCTTCAATAGCCGAATGCACATCACGATAGCTCTGGGTAAGATTTGAATTCTCCAGACACACATCGAGTCTTCCATGTGTAGCATATTTTCTTCGATAGCAATCAACCAGCATATCCCGGGCACTCTGGTTCTTGGAATCCAGATCAAGAATACTCTTCAGCACCTGGATACAGTGTTCTATATCATTATCGGAAAAAGCCATTTCGTACAGCTGGTTGAGTAATTGTATGGCGCGTTCATTCATGAATTTCGCCGATACCCGCTGGGTGATACCCAGAAGATAGTTGAACTCAGTGGGAATGAGTTTGAGGAATACACTCCAGACATCCTTAACCGCATTGAAGTTCTGGGCATTGATATAGCGCTGCATAGCTTTTTTGTAGTAGATCAGAGCCTTCTCATTGTTCCCGCTGGTCACATACCGCTCGGCAATCAATCTGATCAGATCGATTTCTTCAAAATCAACCTTTACCAGACGTTCGTATATGCCGAATTTGTCATCTTCACGGCCAAGCTTCTCCAAGCATGCGGCCATAATGCGCAGGATATATTTATCTTCATTGTTCTCCAGTATCTTTGAACAAAGATATTCCACGATATTCCATTTTTTGGCATCGTTGAACATCTCCACCAGAATAATGAGATTATTATAGTCAAGAGAATGCCTTACCAAGGATATGCATCCAGATATATACAAAGCGATGATACTGTTTTTGTTTTTCTGCAGATGTTCATCGCAGATTGATTTTACTTCAAGCTGGTCATCTGTGTTGTCAATCTTGGTAAGGAAAGCATCCAATTCCTGAAAATTGGGTATCGTGTAGCTATTTAGCGTTGCCCTGGTCCATTTTTCTTCTGTCAGCAAGGTCCTGATGTTTTCTTCGTACATGTGAATGACTCCCTTATATTCGTATCCATTCGATAAAACAACAAACCGCCCGAGCTGTTTATTTTCACATGGGAAAGCCAATTGGAACTGCTCAGGTGTTTATATCGTAATGAGAAAATCCGAACTTTCCTTTATAATAACATAACTAAAATTCATTTGCAATGAGAGTTTCTCCAGCAACCACAGACAGGTTGATGGTTTTTAACAGGCAAAGTATCCGGTTCCACCCATCATGTTGACGCTTTGCAAAAACATGATTATCTGATAGAACAGATATATGAAAACTGTACCGCGTTGCATCGTGGCGCCTTCAATACTTGCAGCTGATTTTTCCCGAGTGGGTGAAGCCGTTTCCTTGATAGGCTCCAGCGGAGCCCAGTGGGTCCATCTTGATGTCATGGATGGATCTTTTGTACCAAACATATCCTTTGGTCCAAAAATGATTGCCGACATCCGTCCGTTATCCACGCTGGTATTCGATACCCATCTGATGATTGACCGGCCTGAGCGCTATATCAGGGAATTCGCGGAATGCGGGAGCGATATCATCACCGTGCATGCCGAGTCGACCATCCATCTCCACCGTGTTCTTGGCCAGATACATGAAATGGGTAAACAAGCCGGGGTCTCAATCATCCCCTCAACTCCCATCTCGATGATCGTTCCGATTCTCAGTGATGTCGAATTGGTGCTGGTCATGAGTGTGGATCCTGGATTCGGCGGTCAGAAATTCATCGCATCCTCATTGGATAAAATCCGCGATCTAGCCAGATTGCGCGAAAAACTGGACCTGAGTTTCAGGATTTCCGTGGATGGAGGAGTGAATGAGCACACCGCGGTGGATATCCTCGGATCTGGAGCCGATGTGCTGATCATGGGAAGCGCTTTTTTTGGATCCTCCAATCCAAAACAGTTCGTCTCCCGTCTCCAGGGAGTGGAAGAATAGATGAAAAGTGTGGTGCAGCGGGTTTCACATGCATCGGTTTCTGTCGGGGAGCGTCTAGTAGGCAGCATCTCCTATGGATTGCTGGTGTATCTGGGAGTGGAGCAGGGTGATACTGACCAGGATCTGGAGTATCTGGTGAACAAGATTCCCAGGATCAGGTTGTTCCAGGATGATAATGGAAAGATGAATCTCAGTCTTGCTGATATCAAAGCTGAAATACTGGTGGTCAGCCAGTTCACCTTATGCGCTGATATGCGCAAGGGAAACCGTCCATCCTTCGATCCCGCTGCCAGACCTGACGTTGCCAATGCCATGTATCTCCGTTTTGTGGATTCGCTCAGAGCTCAGGGATTCACAGTTGCGACTGGGGAATTCGGCGCAAGCATGCGGGTTGCCTATACGAATGAGGGTCCGGTCACTTTTCTTGTGGAATCCCCTGAATAATTCAAATGACTTTCTGTCTGTTTGTAGTAAGATGTAATAGAATGATGAAAGGAGCTGTCAATGGCAAAGAATACCAGTAATACCGCACTGCCTGCCGATCAGAAACACAAGCAGGATGCTTTGGAAGCCGCCCGGGTGCAGATCGATAAACAATTTGGCAAGGGTGCGTTGATGAAATTAGGCGACAGTCCCACTGATAGCACCATAGAATGCATACGCTCCGGTTCTATCCTGCTGGATGAAGCCCTTGGAATGGGAGGCTATCCCAAAGGCCGTGTAATCGAGATATATGGCCCGGAATCCTCGGGAAAAACCACACTTGCCCTGCATGCGATAGCTGAATCACAGAAAGCCGGAGGAATCGCGGCTTTCATAGATGCTGAGCATGCCCTCGATCCTTCCTATGCAAGGAAAATCGGCGTCAATACCGATGAATTGTGGATTTCACAGCCCGATAACGGAGAGCAGGCTCTTGAAATCGTGGAATCCCTGGTGCGCTCCGGTGCGGTTGACATCATCGTGGTTGATTCAGTCGCGGCTTTGACTCCCCAGGCTGAGATCGATGGGGATATGGGGGATTCCCATATGGGCTTGCAGGCCCGTCTGATGAGCCAGGCCTTGCGCAAACTCACTGGAATCCTCTCTAAAAGCAACACCACTATTATTTTCATCAATCAGATCCGTATGAAAATTGGCGTGATGTTTGGAAATCCAGAAACCACAACCGGTGGCAATGCGTTGAAATTCTACGCTTCCATCCGGGTTGAGGTACGCAAGATCGAAGCCATCAGCCGGACCGCTGATGATATCATCGGAAACCGGGTGCGGATAAAGATTGTGAAGAACAAGGTCGCTCCGCCTTTTAAGAAAGTGGAGCTTGACATGATGTTTGGCGAAGGCATCAGCTATGTAGGCAGCGTCCTGGATGGAGCTATAAAATACGACCTGCTCGAGAAGAGTGGATCGTGGTATGCCTATAAGGGTGAGAAAATCGGACAAGGGCGCGAGAATGCGATTGTTTTCCTTAAGAGCAATGCCGATATCACCGCTGATCTGGATGCTAGACTGCGGGAGCTCATGTTTCCCAAAACACCCGCTGAGGCTCCAGCCCCTGTTGTGGAGAGCGCACCATAGGAATGCCGATCGCCACCACTATCGTTCACAACTGCTCTTTACTTGATTCCATCCAACAGGCTATACTTCTACTATGGTGATGGACGAAGGGCAGTTGATTCCCATCCAACAAGAGAAAAACGGTGGATTCTCCTATACATTGCAGCAATTTGAAGGTCCATTGGATCTCTTGCTGTATCTCATCCAGAAATCACAGGTCAATATCTATGATATTCCAATCGGTGAGATAACCTCCCAGTTCCTGGAATACCTCGATCTGGCCAAACAAGTGGATCTTAACGATCTCACTGATTTCTATTTGATGGCATCCCAGCTCCTTTTGATAAAAAGCCGGATGCTGCTTCCCAACGAACATGCCTTCGACGATGACGATGAGCTCACTGATCCCCGTTTGGAGTTGGTTGAGAGGCTCCTGGAGTATCAAAAATATAAAAAATACACGGCATTGCTTACCCACACTGGACAGAGCAGCGAAATGCCCATCGAAAGGAAAAAGAGCCAATTCATGCTTCCTTTTGAAGATGGTGAGCTATGGGGGGAAATCTCAGTCTGGGATTTACTTAAAACCTTCTCCTCGCTTTTAAAAACGATCACTCCCGACCAGGTGTTCAATGTGTATGAGGAAGTCACCACCAAACAGAAGATATCCCTTATGTACGAATTGTTTGAGACCCAGGGAGAGCTTTCTTTTCTTGATATAGTGGTGCATCCCGATTCAGCTATTGATATCATCTGCGCCTTCATGGCTATCCTGGAAGCTGTGAAATTCCACATGATCACGATTTTCCAGCATGTTCTTTTCGGGGATATAAGCATACGCAAGCGTGATGATTACGATAGCGGGGACCTGAAAGACAATGATTCCGACCTGTCTGGCGAAGAGGATAGCGATTCGTTCATGATCCATACCGCAGAGGATAGCGGGGATTCTTTAAATACTATACACTCTGGCTACGGAAATCCTGATGATGATGAAGAGATCATAGACTTTGACGAAATAGATGAGAGAGACGATGAGAACGACAGAAAGGAGCTCTAGTAGTGGCTTCTGATACTATACTTTCAACTGACGCCCGGTTGGTAGAGGTCATTTTGTTCCTCGAGAACGAACCTGTAGGCATTGAGCGCATCGAACATCTTACCGGTATGGCTAAGGAACACATCGCAGATGCTTTGCGAGAATTGGAAACCATGTACCACGTTGGCCTACATGGTTTGGATCTTGTGGAGAACAAAGGTCTGTACCAGTTTCTTCCTTGCACCGACCTTCATGCCCGGCTTCAGGAATTCTATGGAAAAAGGGTTGATAAAAGACTTTCCAAGGCTGCCTTGGAGTCTTTATCGATAATAGCTTATGCCCAACCAATCACACGGAGGGAAATCGATAATATCCGTGGTGTCGATTCAGACAATATCGTGAGGTTGCTCCGTGAACGGGAATATATCAAAGTGGTAGGCCGCAAGGATGTCCCTGGGCATCCCTGTCTGTATGGCACCACCCGTAAGTTCCTTTTCGAATTCAACCTTCCTAGCATCTCAGCGCTTCCACAGCTGTCGGCTATTGATAGCGCGCGATTCACCAAAGACGAGGAGTTATCCTATGAAGATTGATTATCCCATCCGTTTGCAGAGCTATCTGGCTAAGAGCGGTTTTGGATCCAGAAGATCATGTGAACAACTGATTGCTGATGGGCATGTGAGCATCAACACCAGGATTGTCACTGAGATGGGCACGAAAGTTGACGCTGACGATGTCGTCATGGTTGACACTACGCTTGCCGAACCATCGGAACGCATCTACTACTATGCATTGAACAAACCCAGGGGCTATGTGTGTACCAACCATGATCCCAATGAGAGACTCTACGCACGTGACCTTATCACTACCAGTGATAACAATCTGCTGTTCCACATTGGAAGATTGGACAAGGAATCCTCTGGTTTGATCCTCTATACCAATGACGGGGATACTGCTCAGAAAATCATGCATCCTTCATCACAGATAGAGAAGGAATATGCGGTGATGACTGAGGAAACCATCCGTAGAGAAGATCTTGAGGATGCTTTGCGGGGAATCTATATCGACAATCAAAAACCCTACACAATCAAGAAATTCGCCTTGAAGTCGAAACGGTGGGCTTCGATAACCCTGACTGAAGGAAAGAACCGTGAGTTAAGGAAAATCTTCAGCTACTTCGGCTATACAGTGCTGCGTCTGGTCCGTATCCGTATCGGTCCCATCCAGTTGGGAACCTTGCCTGAAGGCAAGTACCGTCCTGTCACAAAAAATGAGATCACGGCATTGCTTGCGGGGAAAAATGAATGATAGACATCAGGCTGGACATGGTGAAGGGCTTTGTCATTGCTATTGATGGCCCAGCCGGTGTAGGCAAGAGCACGGTTGCGCATAGGGTGGCTGAAAAGCTCGGATTCCATTATCTGAATTCAGGAAACTTCTATCGGGCTATCACTTTTGAAGTATTGCAGAAAAACAGGGATCCTGAGATAGAAGATGAGATCCTGCGGACAGCCCAGGAGATAGAACTTGAGATAATCGATGGAAAACTACATGCCGAGGGTGTCGATGTGGAGGCTCTTCTCCATAGTGATGCGGTTGACAGGTATGTCGCCCAGCATTCCGCCATCATTCCACTTAGGTCGATTGTCAATGGCCATCTGCGCGCGTTGGCCTCCAACGGGTTGAACCTGGTGGCTGAAGGCCGCGATATGACCACAGTGGTTTTCCCAAACGCCCAGTGCAAATTCTACCTGGATGCCTCTGCCGCGGTAAGGGCCAAACGCCGCTTTGATCAACAGCCGACCCAGATGTCTTTGTCCGATTTGCAGACCTCTATTGAAAGACGCGATGAAATAGACCGGAACAAGCCAGTCGGAGGTCTTAAGGTGGCCCCAGACGCTTTGTATATTGACTCATCATACTTGACCATAGATGAAGTTTGTGCGAAAGTGTTACGTGCTATATTCACCCGTATACGTAAGGAGTTGGGTGAAAATCAGGATCAGGAGAAAATCGTGGACGAAGTTAAAGAAGTGGAAGAATCCAAAAACGAAGTGCAGCAGAAAAGCACAATGCAGACAATGCTGCAGGAAGAATACCTAAAATCTCTTGATGGAATCGAAGACGGTCAGCTCGTTACCGGTACTGTTGTTCAGGTCAATAACGAGTATGTGTTTGTGGATGTAGGTTACAAATCCGAGGGAAGAATCCCTATCGACGAGTTCTCTACGATTCCTGCCGTCGGCGAAGAAGTCAAAGTCATCATTGTCAACAAGGAAGGGAAGGGCGGACAGATCGTCATTTCCAAGAAGCGAGCCGATGTCAAGGAGCGTACCGACGTTCTTAAGGAAGCAGCTGAGAACAGGACTCCTGTTCTTGGAAAATTCTATAAAGTCATCAAAGGCGGTTTTGAAGTAGACCTTGACTGTGACTACAAGGGCTTCTGCCCTCTGTCAAAAGCCGATGTGGTCCGTGTAGAGGATCCGGAGACTTTGGTTGGCATCACCGATTATTTTGTAATCGACAAGTTCCATACAGGCAATAAGCTCAAGTCTGTTGTTTCCAGACGGGAATACCTTGAGAAGAAAATCAAGCAGAACAAAGACAAGTTCTTTGCCACTGTGCATATTGGCGATGTCGTGGAAGGAGTGGTGAAGAGCTTCACCAGTTTTGGTGCTTTCATTGACCTGGGTGGTTTCGATGGTCTGCTGCATATCAACGATATGAGCTGGGGCCATGTCACCAAGCCCAAGGATTTTGTAAAAAAGGGCCAGACCATCCAGCTCCGTCTGATCAATATCGATCCTGTTTCCCAGAAGATCAATCTCTCCCTGAAACACATGCAGGAAGATCCCTGGAACACTTTCGAGGAACGCTTCGCTGTTGGCAATGTTGTGAAAGCCCCGGTGACCAAGATCACTTCCTTCGGTGTATTCATTGAAATTGAACCCGGTATCGAAGGTCTTGCCCACATTTCTGAGCTGTCCTGGACCAAACGCATCAACAATCCCAAGGAAATCCTTTCGATTGGTGATGTGGTTGAAGCCAAGATTCTTGGCTTTGATTTGGATAAGAAACGGGTAAGTCTTGGACTGAAACAACTTGAGGAGAATCCGTGGGATACCATCGTTGAAAGATATCCCCAGGGAATGACTCTTACCAAGCCGGTTGTGAAAGTAACCAATAGTGGTGCTTTCGTCAATCTTGAGGAAGGCATCGATGGTTTTCTGCACATCGATGATATCTCTTGGACCAAGAAAATCAAGAATATGACCGAGTTCTGCAAAGAAGGTGACGTGATCGACGTGGTGGTCACCCGTATCGATGCGGCAACCCGTCATATCCGTCTGGGAGTGAAACAGCTCGAGGGCAATCCATGGCAGACTCTCCGCCACGACTACCCAAAATTCAGCATCATTTCCGGTGAAGTGAGTAGCATAACTGACTTCGGTGTGTTCGTGCGGGTCCTGGGTGATATCGAAGGTCTGATCTCCAAATACAACCTGATTGGTCCCGATGAAGAGTACAACGATTCCATCCTAACTAAATTCAAGGTAGGTGATCCTATCACCGCCATGGTGGTCGAAGTGAATCCAACCACTCAGAAGCTGAGTCTGTCGATCAAGGAAATGGTCCGCAAATCCCAGCAGTCGGAAATCTCGAAGTACATCCATGATGATGACGATGGCGATACCTTTACCTTCGGTGATCTCATGCGTTCTCGGGAAAAATAAGCTGGATAGCGGAGAAACATAATGGCTAATACAAAAGAGAGTGTTTCCACCGGGAAGATCGTGAATGTGTTCAACAACTTCCTGTCTGCCAACAAAAAGATCTTGATTATTATTGGAATCGTGCTTGTCGTGGCTTTGATCGCATTGTGGATTGGGTTGAGTGTTTCTTCGGCGGTTGCGCAGAAGAACCAGCTGGCCATAGACCAGCTTCAGATCTCTTACGATACCTGGGTTGCTCTTGAGGATAAAAACACAGCGGAGGCAAAAGCCTCCTATGATGAATTGGTCTCCGCACTTTCAGCTCTGGCTGGCAAGGGTGGGGCGAAATATCCTGTGTTGAAAGCCGGGTATCTGCTTGGTCTGGTCCATTATACCAACGGTGATTATCAGAATGCCTTGAATAGGTTCGCGGATGTGGCTGCCAAGGGTTCCGAAACCTATCTGGCTCCCTTGTCTTTGAACAATTGTGGCGTCACTAGCGAATTGCTGGGTGATACCACCAAGGCTCTCGAGTATTATCAGAAAGTGTATGATACGTATGGAAACGATGCTGCCGAGTCTGCCAAGGCTCTGTTCAGTGTTGCACGGATCCACGAGGCGAACAAAGAAATTGAACTGGCCAAAGCTGTGTTCCAGCAATTGGTGGATGAGTTTGCAGCATCTGAATATGCCAAACTTGCCCAATCACGTCTGGTGCTCCTGTAGTAATGGATTTGTTCCCTCGTTCAAGAGGGGTGCGTTATGAATAAAAGATGTCGGATTCTGTGTACTGTACCCACTGTACTCATTGTCTCGGCATCTTTTTTATTATTACTGACTGCTTGTGGTATCCCGACTTATTTGGATCTGGATGACAACATCTCCTGGACAGAAAATACCGCGGATGAAGATCAGATATCCTATACAGTAAGCTTGGAGGGGGTTGATCCAGACATTGTGATTGACAATGGTCCAGGCATCAAATTCTTCTATACGATTTCCTCCAGCAGCAATGAAAATAATTTCAATAGCAGTACGTCTATCCCGGTTGCTTCCAGATTCGACACATATTTCAAAGGAACTTCCGGTACAGGATTGGAATGGTATGCGGGTAATGTCACCGCTCCGGGTTTCTATCTATTCACTTCAACCACCTCGGATGATCCCTTATCACTTTCCAGACCAGATGAATATAATGAGGATAAAGCCCATGCTCTGGCGGGTACTTTCGAAATCGATGGCGAATTCTGTGATGGACCCGAAATGGATCTGGCTATCAGCGATGGGGATTCCATCGATTTTACCTTCAGTCTCACCAATGCCTCGGATGTGGAGACTTCCCTCACATTGTCCGATGGAACCGACACGTATGATCTGAAAAACTACAACAGCGACTATTTTCCAATCAATTCTTTCAATGACTTGAGCCAATTGAACTATGCCAGCGAAGATAAGGATTTTTTTGAATACTTGGATACCGCATCTTCAAATCTCTATCTTCATATCTGGGCGAGCGTGTATGGCGGCCGGGGAGAATTCAGCAATACCTATTGGTCGGATCTTGAGTATCTTGGCTCTATCACCCTTGTGTCAAATTGACAAGTTGGATAGGGGAAGGTACAGGTACTTGTGGTTTTTTTGGCTTTTTCACAATTTTACTGGAATTTTAAAAATAAGTATATAATGTATATTCTGTCAACCAGAGTATTTTGTTAGCACGTTGCAACCAACTTGGTTCAGATGTTATCACACACCATGGATAGCGTGTTACTCTTTTCGCTCTAAACCAAGTAGATTGGCAATTATGTGCTAATTAGCACGATTTTGTCATGCTTCCTCACCGGGGAAGTATTTTTCTATTTCTTCCTCTTTCGCATATTTTTCTGTGTATATGCGTGCATCCTCTTTTGTCACTGGTATGATCGTTTCCCAGCCACAGAAGGAACCATCTTCACACCTATGGGAGAATATGGTCATTGCACCGCCAAACCCTGCCATGAAGTACCTATGCGCCTTCGCTGTCACATACAACGCACAGTCCAGATGTCTGAAATCATTCCGATTGCTTTCGTAAATCTCACAAATCTTGATAGCCTTCTCTGTGTCATACCTGAATCCCTGAATTGTCTTTTTCATTTCCGTATCTCCTATATAGACACTGTACACCTTATGGGTGTACAGTGTCAACTAGGCTAGGAGATTTTCAGGATGTTCTTTCAAATATTCTTCCACTTGTGCAATGGTATATAGATTGTATGGGTCCCTTTCCTGAGGAACCACATTGTACCCGGAACCCTCTTCCACAACTTGTACCACATAATCCGTTTCACTTCTTTTCAACACTTTTCCAAATTCCATTTTATGCCACCCTTATAATGAATCCGGCATTACCACCGCTATTGATACTTACTATTGTTCCACCTGCCTTGATGGTTCCCCACATTGAATTGTAATAACTCCCCCCCGTAGGCATTGTAATTGACGCATTGTTTTCCGTATCCGTATTATTCACTACCTTCATATCACCCACCGCCATAGTTCCGAGGTTATACGAGTTTACCCCCAGATACGTCATTTTATTGGCTTTCAAGGCTAGCGCAGTATTCCGGTTTGTTGTTTCTGTTGCTATCGCACTATTGCGATTTGTCACTTCTGTAGCGATTGCCCCACTGATTGCCGTTCCCCTTGCAGTTGCTTCGGCTGTCACATTGCTTTTCAAAGCGATATCCGTTTCAGCACTCGGAGCCACGACCGCACATCTACCCGAAGCATCACGTATCATCAACTTGCTTGCCGTAGCTGTAGCGACCGCCCCATGACAGCCCGTTGTGAGGTTCGCATGTGTGGTATCCGCTGTCTGTCTTGCAGATATTTCCGCATCCACCACCCCTTGCAGGGCCGTGATAGCACTGGATATACTTGCTTCCAGCGCCGTAATTGCTTGCGCCCTTGCAGTAGCTTCTGCAGTCACATTGCTTTTGAGTGCAATATCAGTTTCCGCACTCGGAGCCACGACCGCACACCTACCCGATCCATCACGTATCATCAGCTTGCTTGCCGTAGCAGTGGCAACCGCCCCATGACAGCCCGTTGTGAGGTTCGCATGTGCGGTATCTGCATTTGTCCTTGCCGTAGCTTCGGCCGTGACATTGCTTTTCAAAGCGATATCCGTTTCAGCCGAAGGTGCCACCACCGCACACCTACCCGAAGCATCACGTATCATCAGCTTGCTTGCCGTAGCAGTTGCAACCGCACCATGACAGCCCGTTGTCAGGTTTCCATGAGTAGTATCAGCCGTTTGCCTAGCAGTTGTTTCCGCTGTCACCACGCTTTGCAGAGCTGTAATTGCGGTTCCTATTGAGGTTTCCAAATCCGCTATTGCTTGTGCATTTGTCCCATCACTGGCACTTAATTCAGCTAATTTTTTTTTTAACTCTTCCAGTACGGCCTTGAGAGTGTAATCAATGGACTGGGATACGATGATTCCAACCCGGTTTATCCTGCTCCGTGTCACAACTACATTTTCATAGACCAAGTACACGCTTTCATAGCTTGATATCTCCACTTGGTCTAAGGCGACATCACTAGCCATCGAGTACAGTACCCGGCCCGTTTGGTCAGCCAATACCGCCGTATGTTCTATTTCCAGATTCTCCACTTCCAGAGTCAAGAAATTTCCTAGAGATTCATCTTTCGTCAACAACACGTTCTTCATTTCTTTCCAATCCTTTTAATCAGCCAGTATGCTGCCACCCCTATGACGAAGTACTTGACCAGTCCTTTTTTTCCCTTCGTAATCACCTGGGCTAATCCTTGACCCACATCCTGTACCGTTTCTTCCACAGCTTCGCTTACTTCCACGTAGCTTTTTTTCGTTGCCCGTATCGCCTTTGTCAGCCAGTTGTTTTGCTTCCACCAGTCCCACACCCGACCCAGCCAGCTTTTTTTCTCGGTTCCACCCACCCCTGCACTACTTAGATTCACGGTGGTATTCCCCCCACATGCGTAGTTCGTTTAGGTATTTGAGTAACGCTTGGGCCGTTGCTTTTTCCATCTTGACTTCCGGCACGCCCTGTATCTGCATGGTGTACAGGCCATCCTGTATGGTCATGGTTCCCAGCATTTTGGGATACTCTTCACTTTTTACCGGATTTGTCACACAGGAAATTACTAAAGCCATCGAGCAAATCAGCATCATTGCCAGTATCAATCTTTTCTTTTCCGTCTGCATATTCATCCAAGACCTCTTTCTTTCTTGCCTTTTCCTTCATCTTCTCCATGATGGTTCTCACCACCAGCCCGATAGCCCCGATTATGCCGACTACATACATAAGGATTTTTTTCATTTTTTCTTCCCGTTTTCCGACAGATACATCTTGAAAGCGACTGTCAAATGCGTTTTCTTGTAGGCATAAATGAAAGCCGAAGCCACAAGCAAGCTTGCGACTCCGGCAATTATGATTATCGCAATCATTTTACTTTTTTTCCCGATTTCGGAGGATATACCCGATTAATCCGGTGATAAGACTCACAGCATCTTCGCTTTCAGCTATCACCACATTCAAACGTTCATCCGTCAAAACGGCATTGATTTTCTTGTAGATGTTGCTGATTGCGTTCAAATCGACTTTCGACGTTCCGGCAGGTACTGGCATTTAGAACCCCTTTTTCTGCACCTGTTTCTTGACTTCGGTGATTTTGATGAAGGTACCCTGTTCGCCCGTCTTGAGTTCTGCTTGCTCAAGTCCCGGCTCAAGCCGGAACAGCTTGGAGCCCACTTCGAAATATCCCACAGGATATCCATTTTTATTGTTCTTGCAGATTACGTTTTTATACGCCCTACCAAATCTGTCTGTTCTCAAGCTAGGCATTCACGACCTCGATTTTTTTAGTATCCACATTATACTTAACGATAATGCTTTTTGTACTGGCGCCACTGGTTTTAGTAACGTCATTTTCGACCTGTTGAATTGCCGTTTTTGCGACCGGATTCACCAGATTATTCACCGTAGATACCCCTGAATCAATCCAGCTTACCACCGTACTGACTCCGGGTATTTTCTCGACAACACTTTTCACAATGTCGTTGTCAAGAAAATTACTGATATTGGAAACCGCTTTTTTCGCCCAGCTTCCAATATTGTCCCACACACTCATGATTCCCCCCCCTTACTTGGAGAGCCGAGATTTCAGCACCTTGTACCGTTCCACATCAGCAGATGCATAATGCTGGAGCAGTCTATCAGAGTCATTGACCTGCTTTTGATACCGGGCCGAACGTTCCGAATGAAATGCTTCCCGGACTATGAGATATTCCTGTCCGGTAAACGTGCCGAATTCCACATCTTGGGTCAAACCTGTCGCATCAGACCACAGAGGGCCAAAACCGTTCCACTTCTCTACCCGACCAAGTGCAGAGCCTTTGGCTAGGATGTACAGACCATCTTCCTGCTCGGTTCCGTAGAAACCGGTAACAGTCATTTTGTGCCTGATTGTGGTTTCGTCTGCCGAGGACATGAGGATTTCTTTTACTCCACGGAAGTTGAAGGCTTGCGAATCTATGCCTTTGACGTAATCGTAACAAATCATCATCTCGGAGTAGCGCAAATCGTCACAGGCTACAATCTCACCCGTCAGGGATGCTGACAGACCGGATGCAGAGATGGTAACAATCATTTGGTCGTCACCAGCTAGGATGTAGTTTCCGATGGAAATATACATGGCGCTCTGCTGTTCAGTTGCCGGGGAAGCGTCACCGCCCTTGAAATCACTCAATTTCTTGAGCATCAAGAGAGGGACGTTATTGAATATTGTTTCGTCTTTTCCCATCTCGTTTTTGAACACCGCATTGAGCCGAATCTTCGCCAAATCCGCATCGGTTTCCAGCCCATTGAGATACAAGAGTATCCCGTCCGGGGAATAGGATGTCAGGGTTCCGGTCTGCTCAAAGGTGGTTCCGGTAAATCCGAGTATTTTACGCATTTTCGCCACCAATCATCTTGCGCACTTTGGTAATCACGGCGATTACCGGAGTAGACACCACAGGCACGACTGTCAAGGCGAACATTGCCACCGCCCCCAGTAGAACCGCATCCCAATCATTTTTCAGGCTAATGCCCAAAATCTTGTGCTTTCCGTTCACATTTGCCACTTTTCTTTCTCCCTTGTTTCTTTTCGTAACAATTCTTTTGATATTTAACACAATATAACTCTTTTCTAACGGTGTCAATCTTTTTTGTTCAAATTGTTCATTTCTTCCCTTAATTTCTGCAATTCATAACACACTACAGCGATTTTGTTCCTATCCAGCCATTTTCCTTTCCCAGTTTTCTTCATTTTCAACATTTCTTCCTTGAATTCCCGGATTAATTCCCAGCGTTTTTTCATTTCTTGATACTTCATTCCGATTTCCGCTTGCCGTTTGAAATGCTTTTCCAGTTCTTCCTTGACGCTTCCCGATTCGTACAGCGGTATCTGCATCCTTTTATTTATTGACTGGCACTCTTGTATGTACTTTTCCACTTGCTCACTTGCTTCGCCCCCTAGTATGTAAGTGTGCAGATTCTTTTTTTCACCCTCTTCGTTTATCCTGGGCTTTTTCATCGATTCATATATCAGGTCTTGTACTTGCTCATATTGGGTGTTGGTGAGTTCCATTTCCTCCACCTTGCTTTCATACTGTTCGCAGTTCACCTTGCCCCACCACCGCCCGGAGTTCTCCACCCATTCAGGAGCACAATTCTGGATTTCCTTGTTTTTCCGGTTCCTCTCTTTTCTTTTTTGCCAGTCCGTTTCTGGTTCCTTTTGTATCCCATCTTCCACATACGTGGACCCGGAAAGGTAATCGGCCAAGTAGAAAGCGATTGCTTTCGGTTCCCTCACATAGTCCAATTCAATTCCTGCATTCCACGTTTTTATCAACTCTTCATCGGTGAGATCCATTACATGGCTCACCGATGTAACCCATTCTTCCTGTATCTGTTTCCTCAATCCCTGTATTGCTTTTTCGTTTTTTTGATATTTTTTTGTTTTCCTGTCAAACGGACGCATTTCACCCCTATTATCGAAATTGTAATATGCGCCCAACTCTTTTTTTTCTGGATAAACAAGCAGCATGTGGTAATGTGGCCGTCTGGTTTCCGTGGTATATTCCCTTTTCCAGACTAGCCCCACCCCATGCCTTTGCCATTTTTGAGCCAACACTTGCACCATCCTTTGGATAGGTGCGACATCGGGAACGTCTTTGGGAAGCGTAAACGTGCCGAATATCAGACGTTCCTTTTCAATACTATCTAAATCTAATGTCAACAGGTATTTTTTTAGATTCCATGCGCTTTTCTTAGACATGGCTTTGGACACTTCCCCACGTTTCGACCCTGCAAAGCCCATCATTTGCTGATAATCGCATGGTATTACTGTTTCTTTCGTCAGGACAAAATTCCGGTTATTCACTTCCAGCACACGTCCTTGCTTTTTATACGACTGTATGGACGTTTGCGCCAAACGGAATTTTTCTATTTCTTCAGGAGTAGCCCATTCTTTAGGATAACCCTCTGATTCTTCATATGATGTACGGATTTTATCGAGTAAGAAATCAGATTGCCCCCCCCTAGGTGGGAGGACTCTTGTGATATTATGGATAATAAGACAAGCACGGCCAAGGCCGTTTGTATTTTTTTCGTGTAGCGTTTCCCCAGCGTCTTGACCCGCCGAGGAATCTACACTATCATTTGCGAACACTTTTATTTTTCCTTTGTTGGGTTCCCCCAACGTCCCGGCTAGGTGTTTTGACCACCTACCGGGTTTTCTTTTTATCCCCCAATACCTTGCACTTGAAAGAGTACTTTCTAAGCGCTTATATAAAATCCTTGTCTATGGGACATATCCCACAATGTCTTGTCCCCCCTACACTCTTTGATGTGCTTAACCGATACCCTAGATAGCATCTTGGACTTTTCTTCCTACGCATATTAGGACACCCGTTTGGGCAATCCCGTGTATGCCATCCATCTCCGACTTGCCCGTATTTCTGATATTTCTTTTCTATTTTTTCTGGACTTATTACTTCCATTTCCTTGAGCATCATGTTGACCTGAATAGCTGGAAGGCTTGCTTTTACAAGGTACTTGTAAAGCACTTGCTTCAAGGTCTTTTGATACCATTCCTTGTATACCGTCTTTCTTTCATATATAATCGAATCCAGTACTTCCCTACTTGCCTTTGCTATTTCCTTTTCGACAAATGATAAAGGGACATCTTTTACATACTTGGCATAGTATCTTTTGATATCCCGTTTCAGGTTTCTTTCTACTGTCATTAGATGTATCCCCCTTATGAAGTTGGTTACATGTTTTGAGCCTTTATTAGTTAAGTGTATATTCTGTCAACTAGAAATTATCAGCCATAGTATCCAGGATGTTGAATCCAGGATCAGGAGTTATCAATGATCGATTATGATTTCAAAAATGCCCAGACCTTCGACGAAGGTGTCCACAATCTCTATGAAATAGTCACTATGCTGCGTAGTCCACAAGGATGTCCGTGGGACCGTGAGCAGTCTCCTTCGGATATTTCACGCGCTCTCTTGGATGAAACCTATGAGTATATTGATGCTTTACGCAAACAAGACCAGGCGGCTTGTGCTGAGGAAATCGGCGATGTGCTGCTCAATGCCTTCATGATCATCCGCATGCATGAGGAACACGATGACTTCCAACCGGTTGAAGCTCTGAATGCGATCTGTGAGAAGCTTGTACGCCGGCATCCCCATGTATTCGCACATGTTCAAGCCAAGGACAGCGGTCAGGTTCTGGATATCTGGAATAAAGTCAAGGAAGATGTTGAAGGGAGAATTACCGATAAGGATGACTTCTTCAGCCGAGTCCCAAAATCGCTGCCTCAACTAGAGGAAGCCTGGGAAATCCAGAAAAAAATGCGTAAAGTCGGATTCGATTGGCCTGATATTGCCGGAGTCTTGGATAAAGTCGATGAGGAACGGGCGGAACTGGTTGAGGCCATAGAACGTATTCAAGAAGATCCAGACCATGTGGAGGAAGAACTTGGCGATTTGCTTTTTGCTATTGTCAATGTTGGACGATATCTTAAAATCAGCCCATCAATCGCACTTCACCGCTGCAATATGAAAGTCAAGGATCGCTTCAACAAACTCGCCAGTATCTGCGCCAATCGCGGCATAGAGCTTGATAAGAAAAACGTTGATGCCTTGAATCTCGTATGGGAAGAAATCAAACAGGAAGAAAGACGCACATAGTGTTTGTTGGTTGATTGTCATTGGAATGCATAGTCAGTATCTTCTTCAGAGCCCTCTAGTTGGCCCTACAATCGATTAACAGCTGGAAGACTGGACTTTTTATATGAGAAGGCCTTCCAATCGACCTGGAAGGCCTTCTCTCAGTTCAGAAATCCTTTCTATTGCTGTCATGTCCCAGTGAGGAGAGACGTATAGCTTTTCAGGTTTCCTTCCTGATAGGTTCCTATGAAAAGCATTTCCCTGTGGACCTGGCAATGGGATAGGATGGTGAATTTATCAACATCGTCTCCAAACAACAGTTTAATGAGATTCTTTTCACCCTTCACAACAATTCTGAATTCAGGATTCAACCCATTCTTGCCAGTACTTTGGCATATGAAACCATTTTTATCCAAAGTGCCAGACACTTGCGCCCCAAGCTTTTCCACAAGCCGGGGATCGACGATGTTTTTTATTATATAGATACTCCCTCCCAGCATTTTTGAAAGTGTAAGCTTGCGCTCGGTAGGCACAATGTCAATATCTGTGAACACAAACCCATCTGAAACCTTTGAATTGAGCAAATCCAGATAGGAGTGGATATCCATATCATCAGGAATGGCAATATCAGCCAATAATACTTCCTGGGATCCTGTGGCACCCAAAGTAAGCGGATTGACGAATTCCAAACGTGGTTTCGGATTGAACCCTTGGGTAAACAAGAGTGGAATCCTCGCTCGCTGGAAGGTCTGTTCGATAATCCGCATGACACTGATATGCGATATATATGCCGCCCTGCCCTGTTTCCGGTATAGTATCAGAACCGGCCTCCCCTGCTTCTCTTCCGTCTGAGAGGCTTCCAAAGCCAACATCTCATCGGATTTCGCGTGGAAATCAGGATGGATCCCATTTTCTTTGCGCACTGCTTCCAACTCAGGATCCGATTCAGTTACATCCATTACCGAGGCATGTTTACCACAGACTCCACATGGATGGTCGCAATCCGTCATGCATCGTGGGGTAAGTATCGATTGACGTGCCATATCCCATTCATCACGCAGATAAGCCGAGGATACGCGCATGCTTACCGACTGCCAGGGAAGCACTTCATCAGTATTGTGTTCTTGGAATAAAAATCCATCCACAGAGAAATCCATTTCAGCGATGGCTTCCTGCCAGGCTTGAACCTGTAGAAATTCCTCCCAGGCGTCCAACCGACAGCCTTTACGGTAAGCCGCTTCGATAAGCTTCCCGGTGTTTCCATCTCCCCTGCTGATGATTCCTTCGATATAGGATATCAGTGGTTCATGATAGGACACTTTCGCTCCGCGGATCGCATCCATTATCCCGCGTTTGATCGCGATTAGATGGGTTTTGGCAACCTCAGGCCGCAACTGCGCAGCCCATTGGAAGGGCGTATGGGCTTTGGGAATGAAAGTACCGATATTGATATTCATGTTTATATGGGTCGCATCATACACCTTTTTCAGGAAGCCTATGATTGCCTCACATTCGCTTTTCTGATCGACAAATGGCAATCCCACCATGAAGTAGAATTTTGCCAAACGCCATCCCCGGCTACGGGCTTCACTAATGATCTCGACAACCTGTTCGACGGGAGCTTCCTTGTTCATGGCACGCTGCCACTGCAACAGCGGGGTCTCTATCGCGAAGGTAAGCCCGCTTTTTCGGACTTCAGATAACTGCTCCAGAATACCCAGGGAGAAAGAGCTCACCTTCAAGGAAGGCAGGGCAAAGGATATATGTTTGGGAGCCCACTGGGTGTTCAACTGTTCAATTATTTCCCTGATATATGGATGATCGCCCGATGAAAGTGAACTCAGAGTGATTTCACGGAAGCCGAATTCCAGGATATTCTGCTCTACCTGGGCCTTTATTGTTTTGAAAGACTTCTGTCGATATGGTTTGTAATATTGACCGGCATGGCAGAAGCGACAGCTGTTTGGGCATCCTCGCATGATCTCCACCACACCATTATCCTGAGCGACCTTGAAATTAGGTACCACATAATGGGAGTAACAGTGAGGGGTTTTATCTGAGAAACCAGTATCCACAGAACGTACTGCCAAGGTCTTCCCTGGAAACCAGAGGAATGGGAACTGTTTCAAAGCTTCAATTTTTTCCATACGGCTGGCATGGGAAAGTTTCATTGTACGTAATAGCTGTACCATTTCAACTAGTCCTTCCTCAGCCTCACCTATGAAGACAAAATCGAGAAAAACTGAAAATGGTAAAGGATTGGTTGCCGCAGGGCCTCCAGCGACAATGATGGGATCACTTTCCTCTCTTTCATTGGAATGGAGTGGGATACCAGCAAGATCAAGAATCTGCAGGATGTTGGTGGCCGCCAATTCGTATCCAATAGAAAGACACACCAGATCCAGATCTTTCAGAGGAATACCGAATTCCAGTGTGTGCAAAGGAACTTTTCTTTGCCGCAACAAGGCCTCGTAATCCGGTGCGACGGCGAATACCTGGTCGCAGAGTATGGCTGGATCAATGGAGTTGATGATATCGTAGAGTATTCTTACCGCATTGTTTGACATGCCGATCTCATATAGATCGGGAAAACCCATGGCAACATAAAAATCGGCGGATTCTACCTGTTTTCTTCCAATCTGGAATTCACCGCCAATATATCTTGAAGGATTCTGTATCTGAAGAAGAACATCCTTGAATTCTTGCAATACATCAATTTTTCTCATAAGCTCTCTTATTTCTGTTTCTATTTCAAAGGTACTGAAAAGCAGAGCGCTCACTTACCATGAGCGCTCTGAAGATTGACAATAAAGGGCGAACCATAAGCCGGGTTCTGTTTTTTGCGATCATCTATCTACACATCCTATTACTAAGATGTTCCCGCAATCTACCCGCAGGCTTAAGGGCGAACAACCCACCTGCTGCTTGATTTTGCTCCTGAAGAGGTTTGCCGTGCCGTTTCTGTTACCAGAACCGCGGTGGGCTCTTACCCCACCATTTCACCCTTGCCTGGCGAACCAGGCGGTTTGATTTCTGTGGCACTTTCTATAGCCTTGCGGCTCCCGGGAGTTACCCGGCATCATGTTCTAAGGAGCCCGGACTTTCCTCTGAAAAGTGGTTGCCCACTTCCAGCGATCGCTTGATCCGCCCAAAAAATCCTATATAAAATCCTCAAACTCATCTTTATCGATGAAATCGGAGAGAGAGCCTTCCTGGATATCGGAATCCTGTTCAACATGGGCCCGGAAAATCTCATCATCATTCTCAACCTGTTCGTAAAAGAGTATCCGGCTGCAATATGGGCAGAATTGAAAATCCTCCCCTTTTCGGACTTCATTCACAAACTGAACAGGAAGTATCATGTGGCAACCCTGACAAACCAATCCGTGGATAGGTACGATTCCCACACCGGCTTTGTTTTTGATAATGCGCTCGAATTTGAACAGAATGGATTCATCCACGCCCGGAGTAAGAACCGCTTCCCGGGATCTTAGATTCTCAAGCTCGGTTTCTTTCTCAGCCAGTAGGGAATCTTTTTTATCAGTTTCGGTTTTAACCTCTTCTTCCTGGATTTCCATCAGCTGTTCGTGTTCAACCAACTGTTCCTCAAGCTCTGAACAATATCTTTCTTTGGCAAGAAGACTCTTCCGCAATGACTGTTCACGGGACGCAGCGTCCTTGATCTCTTTTTCCAAAGCTTCGAATTCTCTCTGGGTGGAGATCAGCTCCATCTGCTTCTCAGAATTCTCACGGGACTTTTCCGCCTCATCAAGAGAGACTCTCAAAGCTTTCAATTCATCCGAGGTCTTCTCGAATTTCTCATGTTTCTCGATATAGGCCTTTTTTCCACGGTTCAGAAGCTCTTCTTTTGTCTCAAGAGTTCTGGGTATCTCTTTGATTTCATCCAGAACCGCGAATTTCTTGGCGAGCACGATCTGAAGATCGCGGAGTCTGTCAAATACTTCCTGCATAATGTTTCTCCTGACTAATGAATACCGGCAAAACAAGCGCCGTTTCTTTATACAAAATCTTTCAGCCTTCTACTGCGCTTCGGATGCCGCAAACGCCGCAAGGCTTTGGCTTCTATCTGTCTGATGCGTTCTCTGGTAACTTCAAAATACAGCCCAACCTCTTCCAATGTCAATGAGTATCCATCTTCCAACCCAAATCTCATCTTCAAGACTTCCTGTTCGCGGGGAGGAAGGGTGGCTAAAACCTCCTGCAACTGCTCTTGCAACAGGGTGAATGCTGTCTGTGTGGCCGGATTCTCAACATCCTTATCCTCAATGAAGTCACTGAGCAGTGAATCTTCTTCCTCACCTACCGGTGTTTCCAAAGAAATCGGCTCACGGGCGACATTCTTTACCGCTTTGACTTTCTGGGCTGTCCAACCAAGTTTCTCAGCGATTTCCTCATCAGTGGGTTCACGGCCATAGGTCTGCATAAGCATGCGGGATTCGCGTACCACTTTATTGATCTGTTCTATCATATGCACAGGAACCCGGATTGTACGGGCCTGATCGGAGATCGAACGGGTGATGGCCTGTCGGATCCACCAGGTCGCATAGGTGGAGAACTTGTATCCCTTCCTATATTCGAATTTCTCTACCGCCTTGATGAGTCCGATATTTCCTTCCTGCACCAAGTCGAAAAAATGCAATCCACGGTTGGTGTATTTTTTCGCGATACTCACCACTAGACGAAGATTCGCCTGGATCAGCCGGTCTTTGGCGCTCTTCATCATTTCCCGTCCATGCATGATTTCCTTGGCATGGGAGATGATCTCCTCACAGGATTCCTCAAACTCATACTCGATATTCTTAAGCTGTTTTTCAGTCAGTTGGACATCCCTGATCAATTCCTTAATGGTGTCAGGGGACATTCCCAGACGTTTCTCCAATTCCAGTCTCTGGGTGGGGACCGCAAGGTTCCGTCCCATTACCCGTAAATCCCGGACACTGGAAACACCTAACTTGATCTCAATCTCGGATTTTTTTCTCTGAAGATCGAAAATACTTTTTTCAGCTGAAAGATACTTATCGGTGAAACCACTGATCTCCTCGGGCTGCAACTCAATCTTTGAGAGACGCTTGAGCAAAGCAGCTCTCTTTTTCGTCAGGTTCTCATCATGGACGACATCACTGCCACCAGCGATGGTTTTCTTTTTAAGCTCGATATAATTCTTGAGAGGAGTTCCGATTTCTTTAAGAACCTCGCGGTAATACTGCGAAAACCGCTTCTGGTCATTCATCTTCTCTTTCAGTTCTTTAGGAGAGAATTCGATATCCTCTTCCTCAAAATGGGTATTCACTATGGTAAGGATATCAAAGAAACTGGAGATCATGACGCCCGACTGGAGAATGACATCACGTATGATCTGGGCACCCTCCTCCATCTTTTTTGAAAGATCCACCTCTTGTTCAGCGTTCAACAGGCTTTCACGTCCAATCTCACGTAAATAGAGCCTGATAGGATCATCCACAGATGAATCTGATTTTTCGCTGCCAAGAATACCGCTTCGGCGGGAAGGTGTCTCACGGTTGGTTTCACTGTCATGGTCATCCTCAATATCGATTAAGGATTCATGTCCCTCATATCCACTGACTTCATCGAAGGAAGCCATACTGTTGCTTTTCTCATAGTCCTTATCTATCTCAGGATCTTCCTCATCGATTTCATCATCCTCTAGTTCTTCATCCAGATCTTCCTCATGTTCCCCAATGATTTTTGTCTCATCAAGATCATCCAGGGCATGCCGTGCTGGTGGAAGCGATGTGAATCCGGCGATATCGGGAATCTCTGTATCGATAGGCTCATCCATATCCTCTTCGATGGGCTCTACATCAGGATCCTCCATGGAGACCTCCAGGATTTTCTCCTCATCGACTTCAGAAAGTCCGTTGGAAATATCCTCAAGCTCCGTCTGCTGCAGGGCGTCATCTGTCGGCAGTTCGTCAACATCTACATTGTTCAACAAATCAATCTCTATGCCGTGGGATTCAAGAGATGTGATAATCCCACTTATCTGTGTGCTATGCTCCGGCGGAACCGCAGCCATAACCTCTGTATAGGTAAGATGTCCCTTGCTTTTTCCTTCCGCCACTAAATCAACGAAGAATTTCTGGGTTTCAAATTCAGACATGTTCAGGCTTCCTCATTTTCGCAATTTCTTCATCCAGTGATTTTTTCTCCAGTAGCAGATTCGACAGATCAATCGCTACTGTCCCGTCGGTTTCAGCGAGCCTTATGAGATTTTCCACATGCTTCCTTTCCGATTCCAATTTTCTTATTGAGACCCGATATACGGACTCATTCAGGATATCCTCAGGTTGAATTTTAAATTCCTTTGTTTGGAAACTCATGGCAACCAGCTGTTTCAATCGGTTGTCTTGGATCATATCGAGAATCACTTCGTCAGCAGCACCGATTCCCTCCCTTGTTGCATCTTCCAACACGGCATATAATTCCACAGCTTGTTCATTGATAAGATCCCCGATATGCAGTTTTCCTCTGTATGCGGGAAACAATTCCCGATTGTTCATCAATGTCAAAAGGGCATACAAATCCACAGAACGCTTCCAAGCATTCAATGAAGTGTCCACAGAAGAGTCTTGGACTTTCCGATTGTCTCGTGTGACAACTGATGGTCTTCCTCCCGTTCCTGTCTGATATTCCTTGAGGAGGGTCGCTTCATCGCTTTGCAGGAAATCAGCAAGAATACGCATGTACCCTTGTTTAACAATTTCAGAATCGACCGCATCAAGATAGGGTTTCACTTCATTGAAAACCGAAAGCTTTCCTTTGGGTTTCTTGATATCATACATATTTAAAGCTGAATGTACAAGATGATCGAACCCGGAACGCGATTGTTTACATGCATTGGACAAGGCCTCATTTCCTTGTTTTTCCACAATCTCGGCGGGATCCTTGGCTCCTTCCAGAAGAATCACATGGTTTTCCATTCCAAGCGATTCACATGTGACAAGCGCTTTCTTGGTCGCGGCTTGCCCCGCGTTGTCTGAATCGAATAGAGTATAGGTTTTCCCCGCGTAACGCCTTACCAATTTCCCCTGTTCAGCCGTGAAAGCGGTTCCCAATGGCGCCATGGCAGTGGTCATTCCTGCCTGATGCATGGCGATCACATCGAAATAGCCTTCACACAGGATACATGAGGATTCTTTTTTCAACGCCGGAAGACTTTCATACATTCCATAGACTATCTCACGTTTACGATACAGTACAGTCTCAGGAGTGTTGATGTATTTTGCTTGTGATTCTCCACTCAGATCCCGGCCACCAAATGCCACGCAATGACCTTGCCAGTCCCTTATGGGGAAAATGACACGATTCCGGAAAAGTGGGTAACGGGGGTTGTTTTTTCCAAATAAACCAGACTTCGCCAATATTGCATCACTGTAATGTTTCGAGCTAAGGAAACGGTAAAGCCAATCTGGATCATCGGGAGCATAGCCAAGGTAGAATTTCTTCTGCATCTCCACAGAAATCTTTCTGCCAGCCAGATAGTTCCTGGCATTGTCTGCCGACGATGATTCAAAAAGAATGTAATGGAAACTAGCGGAGATTTTTGCATACAAATCTCGGAGGGTTTCGATTTCAGTTCTTCGGATTTTGTCCGCCGGAGTCTCTTCTTCGATGGAAATCCCACATTTCTCAGCTAGGTATTTCACCGATTCAGGAAACGTGAGATGCTCCATCTCCATGATGAAATCAAACATGGAACCGCTCTTTCCACAACCGAAACAATGATAGAATCCACGATCGGGAAGTACTGAGAAAGAAGGTGTTTTTTCATTATGAAATGGACAAAGACCCCAGAAACGGTCTCCTTTCCTATTCAAGGTTAGGTAGTTTGAAACAATCTCAACAATTGAAAGTTTCGATTTGATTTCTTCAATGACCGACTCTGAATATTTCGCCATAAGCTCCTGATAAACGTCACAATAAGCAACGCTCAAGTATATTACCGTTTGGATCGGTTTTCAACAGTCAAAGGCTCAACCCCAGCTCTCATTTCGAGCAAAGCGATGATATCCTGTTTTGAATACAACCGGCCTTTCCCGATTCCCGGGCATGATGCGCATTCATGGTTCCAAGACTCTTTGTCTTCAACAATTGAAGCCCAGAATGGATAGGTTCTACACTGTAGAGGACGGGCTTCATATACCTGGCATCCTTTCCCGGTCAGGAACACACAATCATATCTTTCTTTTTCTAAAAGACTCACATAAGAAATACTACCCATTGGGATCAAACGGCAATAGGTTCGCATGAATTCTTCTTCCGCAATACCCAGATATCCGCATAGATTCTGAAGATCCTCCGAGGACAGGAATACATAACCCGGTTCAACACCACAGCAATATCTGCAAGCTGTGCATTCAAACCGTAGGCCATCTGTATAAAAGCAGTCCATGGCACCATCCTTGCGGAAAGAAAAGGTCTTCCTCTCACGAAGAAGACCTGAATTATCTGGAGAGAGAAGGATTTGAACCTTCGAAGGCTAAGCCAACAGATTTACAGTCTGCCCCCTTTGACCACTCGGGAACCTCTCCAAAACTGTGATAACTCGCATAACATAACGAAATCGCATCCAATTGTCAATAGCTCACTTTAAAAACCATACACGATCCAACATCGGAGACATGATACAGTGATGGTGGATTATTGAAATGCCTCAAACATATGTTTGAGGCAACTCAATCCAACTCATGCAATTGTCCGCTTTCAGCCACCTGTCAGATTCGAACTGACGACCCCGAGATTACAAATCACGTGCTCTGGCCAGCTGAGCTAAGGTGGCGCTGTTGCGAAAACCAAAGGAAGAATACTGGCAGACCCCCCTGTATGTCAAGTCAAAACCCGTATTCTTTCAGGAGCATATCAATGGTTTCCAACCCACGTTTATCGCCACGCGAGTGGAAAGCCCAGGCATTGTACTTATTTTTTCCATACTGTAGGACCATCACTGCTTCCTGACGGTCACTCATCTTGTTGAGGGCCACCGGGGAGTAAAAAGGTTTCACAACAGGACCATTCGCACCTTCATAAAACCAGTACTTCGCCAGATTGCCGTCCTTCTTCTTATTCCACTCCTTCTGCATTGTGGATATCCTGGAATCCCTGGTACTTGCGCTCCAATTGCGCTTCCAAAGCATCTTGGCGAGCGCCACAAAATGGTTGGGATATACCTGATTGGCTGGAATGGTGTCAACCGCACGACGTGTATAGGAAATTCCAGCTTCCAGATTCCCAAAGGAAATCGGGCTGCCGGGAAGCTGGTAATACAGCTGTCCAAGAACATACCATGCCTCGGAATTATCCAATACCCCCAGATCATCGACAATTGTAGCCAAATCGATTTTCATCCCTTTCGCTTTCACTAGGGAATTCAAAGGCCCCTTGGTTTCTCCCCACCGGCCAATGCTAGACGCTTTCCACAGGATAGCATCGGCGGACGAGTGCAGAGCGATAGCCTCTTCGGCATAGGCTTGGGCTTTCTCATATATAGCGAACAACTCATCTTTGGTGGCACTGTTGGTCTCATTCAATTCATCACCGATTCCAAGCGTCACACGGGAGAGTCTCCACAATATCTCAGCTTTTTCGATAGGATCGTTGGAAGCCGGCAAAGCCTCAAGAAGAACGGCTTGTGATTCTTCGTAGGAATCAGCCCAATAGAGCTTATCAGCTTTATCACAGACGATACCTGCGGAAGCGAACAAAATTGCGCTAAGGGATAGAATGGTACACAAGACAAATGCTTTTTTTCCCATGGCCGTGTCTCCTTTTCATATATCCAGCAAATCATACACCGGCAATTGCCGAAGTCAAGTCAATGTGATGACAAATCAGATCGTAATTTTTCGGCACCATCAAGATAGATAGGACGAGCAAAAGTACGGTCCGGGGCATAGAATTGTATAAGCATACGGATCATCCGCGGCAACATGCCCACGATATCAGGTTCCTGCATACAGAACAGAGGTGCTTGGAGAGAAGGGTTGTCCCGTCGCAGCGCAGTGGCAGGATTCAGTGAATGCAGATCATCGGTTATGGTGAACATGATGCAAACCATAGAATCCTCAACCATGGTCTCATTCTTTTCACATAGAGCATCGAAAAGCCTACCTACCGATTTTTGAATTGATTGCGGACTGTCATCGGCTACCTGTATGGCTCCCCTCAGAGCGATGATTCTCTGTTCCATTATTGTTATCCTTATAGATTGATATGGAATCCCTGGTTGATTATCGTCGAAAATATCCGTATGCACAAGGTGCAGATACATATAAGTACTATTCTTAAGCCGATACCCAGTACCGGTCCAAAAGGAAAAATCCGGTCAGTTATCAACAATTGGAAAGCTATCAGAATCAGAACCCCGCTAAAACCAATCACAATCCACATCAGTGCATTGAGAACCGTACTGACAAGCGTGATGAAAGATCCTGAAACCATCCACCACAACTGTGTGAAATACAGAAGAAAAAAGAAAAAATACACTAGCAGTAGGAAATTGAGAACCTTTTCTGAAAATGACAATATCCTTCGGGTCCGTAACATGTTGGTAGTATAGCATAGTTCATTTTTCCATCACAGTATTTGTTTGAAGAACCTTTTACTTCCCAACAATATTTTGCTATCGCTCATAAATAGTATTTTTTCATTGCGGAATTCTCATTTTATACGTACAATATTGCTACATATCACAAAAATCTGAAAGGAATTCAACATGTCTGATACAATAAGCAAATTGAATGCGCTTGGCCTTGGGGTTCCCGATATCCTGATACCGCGTCCAGGTACCGATCTTGAGAAGTGGGCGGTTGTCGCCTGCGACCAGTACACCTCCGAAAAGGAGTATTGGCAAAGTGTCGATGCATTTGTTGGAAGCGCGCCTTCCACCCTGCGTCTGGTTTTCCCGGAAGCCTATCTTGATGATCCTGATACTGAAACACGCATACGGAACATCAATCGGAAAATGACTGAGTATGTGGAAAGCGATTTGTTCGCGACCTATCCTGAAAGCTTCTTCCTAGTACATAGGGAAACTGGACCGTCGAGTGGCAGATGGGGACTGGTGGTATGTCTTGACCTTGACTGCTATGATTTCTCCAAATCGTCTAGAACACTCATCAGAGCTACCGAAGGAACCATTCTCAGCCGGATTCCTCCAAGGAAACGTATCCGTAAGGATGTCCCTCTTGAACTCCCCCACATTCTGGTTTTGATCAACGATGCCAAGCATACAGTGATTGAACCTCTAGTCGCAATGAAGGATGGTCTTGAACCAGTGTATCACACTGATCTCATGAAAAATGGCGGAAAAATCTCCGCATATCGGGTCCATGGTGAAAAACTTCTTGGACAGGTTGCCTTGGCCTTCAAGACATTGCATGCGGCTTTGGATCCTGCCAATCCATTGCTGTTCGCCATGGGTGATGGCAATCATTCACTGGCTACGGCCAAATCCTGTTGGGAAGATATCAAGAGCAGTCTTGATGAGGAAGAACGCCAACATCATCCAGCGCGATATGCCATGGTAGAGTTGGAGAACATTTTTGACCCTGGTTTGGAATTCGAACCTATCCACCGGGTTCTTTTCAACATTGATGCATCCACTTTCTTCAACCAGCTATCCAGATTCTGTGAAAAATACGATGAGAAACCGGCCAGCTCCCTGGAGCAATTGGTTAAAACCATTGAAAAACGGGATGGAAAACAAAGGTTTGGATATGCTGATGCTGATGGGCTGCGGATTGTAACGGTTGATACGCCTTGTGCTACTATCTCTGCCGGAACACTGCAATCCGTTATCGATTCACTTTTAGAAAACCACGGGAAAGGCCATGTCGATTACATCCATGGGATTGATGTGACCATGAATCTTGGATCAAAACCGGGAAATATCGGTTTGTTTTTACCTGTAATCGATAAAAAAACGTTCTTTGACACTATTGTGAAAGATGGTGCTTTACCAAGAAAAACCTTCTCCATGGGGGAAGCCCATGAGAAACGCTATTACATGGAAGCGCGTAAGATCCGATAGTCCGATGGGGAAAACAATAGGGCTGCTGCAAGCCAGTGTTTGCAACAGCCCTTCACTATTTCATAACAATCACAATCAACCGAGCCCTGATTTCCGCCGACTCCAAATATCATAGAATACCGCCAACAACAGTATCGAGGCTTTCACCACATACTGCCAGTCCGCTCCGATATTCATCAATGACATCCCATTGTTGATAACACCCATCACCAGACCGCCGGTTATCGCTCCAATCGTGGTGCCTATACCGCCAGAAGACGCCGCTCCTCCAATATAACAGGCGGCGATCGCATCCATCTCGAACTGATTGCCGGCTTGAGGCAATGCGGAATTCATATAGGCAGTGAAAACCATTCCGGACAAACCACAAAGAACACCCATGATGATATGGGTTATGAATATGACCTGTTCAGAATTGATGCCCGACAATTTCGCCGATTTTGAGTTGCCACCGACTGCGTAGATATAGCGCCCAATAACTGTATTGTTCGTTATGAAAACAAATAGGGCTGCCACAAGGAATAGAACAAATCCCACCGTGGGAATACCCCGATAAGCGGCGAATTTATAGAATACAAAGATAATTAGGGCAGACAAGACAACAATTTTCATGATGGAGAATCCAAAAGGCAAAACCGTGAAATCATTGCGGATCTTGCGATTCCGCTGATGAAGAATGGAAAACACCAGGAAAGCGATGAACAGCAAGGCAACCACCACCGACAATCCATCCAGACCGCTGATTTCAAAACCAGGAATATTCAGGGATCCGGAGGCGATTTTTTTAAAATTATCATCAATCAGCGCAATGGGAGTCACTCTCGTGATGATATAGGTAAGCCCACGGAACAAGAGCATCCCCGCAAGGGTGACAATGAATGCTGGAATGCGCATATAAGCGACCCAGAAGCCTTGGAACATGCCAATCACCCCACCGACCAGCAATGAGATGATCAAGGTTGGAACCACTCCCATGCCTGTATTGTAGAGCATAGCGCTGATCGCACCTGAGAAGGCACATACCGAACCTACCGAAAGATCGATGTTTCCGATGATGATCACGAGCACCATTCCTACTGCAAGAATCAGGATATAACTGTTCTGGATGAAAATATTGGTTATATTCCTTGGAGTCAGGTTCACTCCCCCAGTTAAAATGGCGAACACAATTGTAATGGCGCCAAGCATGATGAACATGGACAGTTTGCGCATGTTCTGCTTGGCCAGCCCCATGAATGAAATGTTTTCTATTCTTACTCCGCTAGACATGGATGCCTCCTGCTACTCTACCAAAGCCATATGCATGATGCGTTCCTGGGTAGCTTCCCCACGGTTCAGCACACCCTTTATTTTACCTTCGTTCATGACATAGATGCGGTCAGACATACTGATCGCTTCATTTAATTCCGATGAAACCACAATGACGCTTTTCCCTTCCTTGACCATATCGTTGAGTATGCTATAGATTTCGAATTTGGCTCCCACATCGATGCCTCTGGTCGGTTCATCTACAATAAAAATATCAGGGTCGGCCAGCATGCAACGACTCAGTACTACTTTCTGCTGGTTTCCACCGGATAGATTCCTCACCATCTGCTCCAAAGACGGGGTGCGGATATTTAATTTCTCCTGATATTGCGCGGCTTTCCTCCGTTCAAGGAACTGATCCACGATGCCTCGCTTTGAAAGCTTCGGTAGACTGGAATTGGATATGTTGGTTTTCACATCCTGTATCAGAACCAAACCAAGATTCTTCCGGTCCTCCGATACGTAGCCGACTCCTTGGAATATCGCCCGTTTGGGAGTCTCCAGATTCACCTTCTTTCCATGCAGATAGATTTCGCCGGACCGACCATACCCATAGGAGTTGCCGAATATACTCATCATCATCTCGGTCCGTCCCGCACCCATGGGGCCACAGAAAGATACAATCTCGCCTCTTCTTATAAAAAAAGAAGCTGAATCAATGATCTTCATTGAATGGTAGTCTGGATGGTACAACGTCCAGTTCTTGACCTCGAATACCACATCTCCTATTTTCGGATCTTTTTCTGGAAAAAGATTCTTCAATTCACGTCCAACCATGCCTTTTATCAGATCATGTTCAGTGATGGCATGCTCATGAAGATCATAGGTGGCGATAGACAATCCATCCCGTAGAACTGTTATGGAATCCGCAACGCTCAGTACTTCCTGTAGTTTATGGGAAATCATGATACAGGTGATTCCCTCGTTTTTAAGCTCTTTGATCAGAGCCAGCAGTTTTTGGCTCTCCTCATCATTTAAAGAAGAGGTTGGCTCATCGAAAATCAATAGTTCAGCATGTTCGGAAATCGCCCGGGCAATCTCCACCAATTGCTGCTTTCCCACACTCATTCTGCTCACGATGGTTTCCGGTTTCTCCTGAAGCCCTACCCGCTTCAGCAACGGATAGGATTCCCTGAGACAGGTATCCCAATCAATAATCCCCATCTTGGTCTTCATATGTCCAAGAAAGATATTCTCATATATCGATAGAAATGGACTGAGAGTCAATTCCTGATGGATGATCCCCAAGCCATCCCGTTCACTATCACGTGTGCTTTTATAATTTGTCTCTTTCCCGCGGAAAATAACGGAACCTTCATAGCTCCCTTTGGGTTGCACTCCGCTGACAACCCCCATCAAAGTTGATTTCCCAGCACCATTCTCACCGACAAGGCAATGGATCTCACCTTTCCTTACTTTGAAATCAACATTGTCAAGGGCTTTGACTCCGGGGAATTCCTTGGTTACATTGCGTACTTCGAGAATGTATTCTTCATTCACAATCAAACCCCTATCACACTACAACGGCCCGGTAATGCTTCCGCATTGCCGGGCGGACAATAGTAGAAGTAATTTTCACTTACAAGAATTACTTGATCAATTCGGCCTTGTAGTATCCGCTATCGATCATGACAGCCTTGTAATTTTCCTTGGTGACATTGATAGGCTCAAGCAAATAGGATTTCACGATTTTCTTACCAGTGTTGTAAGATTCGGTATCAAGCCGCGCTCCAGGAATAGTTGGGGTCTGACCCTTGAGAATCGCATCGGCCAGCAGGATAGCTGCTTTGGCAAGTTCTCTGGTATCCTTGAAAACCGTCATTGCCTGCTTGCCATCCTTGATATACTGGATTGAAGCGACTTCTCCGTCCTGTCCGGTGACAACCGGGAGTTTCTTCTGGTATTTGGCATCGGTCAGCAAGGCTTCGATAATCGCACGGGCAAGAGTATCGTTCGGAGCAAGAACCGCATCCAGCGTGTAGTTCTTGGCATCACCGTTAAGAAGATTCTCCATTCTCAGTTTGGCAAGATCGGCTTTCCAGTTCTCGGTGGAGATCTTCATGAAATTGCCTGTGTCTTTCGAAGAAAGAGGAGCGGGCCCCACGATTTTCAAAACTCCCTTGTCAACAAAGGGCTTCAACTGGCTCATGGCGCCATCGAAGAACACAAAGGCATTGTTGTCGGTGGGTGAACCGGCGAACAAAGTAATGAACTTTGGAGCCGCGGCAGTGGCTTTATCCAAAGCAAGCGCGTCGACAATGGCCTTTCCCTGGAACTGGCCGACCTTGAAGTTATCGAAAGTGATGTAATAGTCGTACTGATCGGTATTTGTCATAAGCCGGTCGTAAGCTATTATCTCAACATTGTCCTTCCGTGCATCCTGTACAGCGGAATTCACCCCTTCATTGATGGAACCAATTATGATCAGATCGGCTCCTCTGGTGATGAAATCGGAAATCTGCGCATTCTGTTTGGTTTGATCGGCATCTCCAAAGGTTACTTCGGCATCATACCCGGCGGCGATAGCAGCTGCTTTTAGAGCAGCACCATCCATCTGCCACCGTTCAACGTGGGTTTCTGGCATGGCGAGTCCGATGAATTTTTTTCCGGACTGCTCAGTACCGCCCTGTGCGAACACCATGGTGGTCACAAGCAATAAAGCGATACACAATACAGCGAGTTTTTTCATGTTGCATCTCCTTCTCGATATGGATTCCACCGACTTGCATCGGTTTTGTGAAGGCAGTCATCCGAGGCGATATCTTCCCCGACCCTCCCCTTCATAATGAATCGTAGGGGCTGTCCCAGCCTGATACCATATCAAAAAGAATACATGCATATCATAAATTGACTTTATACAACCATTCCATATTTTTATCCGATTTTCAGTATATTGAAATCGTGTCCGAAACACACGGCACATTGATGCAACGGATTGACGACTTACAAGTCCAATCCATACATCTGTTAAAGTATTCACTGTGCTTTTTTTGAAAATCCAACAAACGGTTGGCGAGTACCCTGCCTGAAGCATGGCTCCATTCAAGTAATTACAAAGCCTTTCCCAACTGTTTGGAGAAAAGTCTTTGGATCCATGCGCGTTTCAAACAGATATTATAAAACCCAGTGCATATATATTATCATTATTTCTCTTAAAGGACCCCAAGTGCGTTCAACCTACGGAGGCTTCAATCAAATCAGCCACATCCATGGCCCCTTTCCTGAGCAACTGGTAGGGATGGGTCCTAGTATCGATCAGAGTGGAAGGAATAGTACCCTGATAGTCATCACCTTGTACTATCAAAGCGACCTTCCCTGAGAATCTTTGGACTATTGTTTCAAAGGATGTGAGCGAAGGTTCCCCTGACACATTCACACTGGTAGAGTACAGGGGTTTTCCGATCTTCGCCAGAATCTCCATAAGAAAAACATCCTGGGGTATTCTGACTGCGGTGCCTCCTCCCTTTTTATCGGCGATGATCGCGGTGAGGGGACCTGGCCAACAGGCGAGGAGCTTTCCATCAAGAGGTCCAGCGGCTATCTCCATAACCATTTCAATAGTGCACAGCTGAAGGAATGGCTTGGTTTCAGGACGTCCCTTCACCATTTTCAGGGTTTCCTCAGATTCTTCCACAACACCGACAAGTCCATAGATGGTATCGCATGGAAGGATCAGCACATTTCCCTGAAGCAGTTCCTCCACAACCCTATCCACAGCATCGCGATCATTCCGCTGGATGATTTCTCTCATTTCCAAGGCTTCCTTTTCTCTTCCGTCTATTGGTGATTCCCAAAGCACACGACAACACTCCCGACAATCCGAACGAAAACACCAGCAGGAGGCTTGAGCGCAATCCCTTGAACCCTCCAGGGATCTCCTTTTGCATATCCGGTACGGAGGGTACCGGTGTCCCATCAATAGGTCGATTCAAGGCCTCTGAGGTCTTTAGAAAATATACTGAATCGCCAGGTACCGAATAGCCAAGCCGCAGAGCAGTGTCCCGCAATTCATCCTCTTCCCAGGCGTTATCAAGCCTTTTACCCAGAGATTCAACTTCAAGGGAGAGGGCAGCGTGCCGGTACTCCAGTTCCGCGATTGCCAGCCTGTAGCTTCTATTCACCAGATAACCTTTGGTTCCCAATAGGCTTTCCAGCAATGTGAAGATAATTATGGTGAACACTATGAACAATAGGATATATTTTCTTGTCATACTGCCTTTGAAACGATATAATGTCGAATATATCTTACTGGTAGCCAGTCATAATGTAAAGCAATGCATGATGGCTATGCCAGATACCAAGGAACATGCATGGAATCAAGCCGGGGGAAAAAGACCGTATCGAAAACCATACTATCGGCACTCATCACCAGTTTGCTGCTGGGGGGGGTGTCCATATTCTTCATACGTTGGATAGTACCAACATACAGCATTGATTCAAGTCTGATGTATTCCATCCTTATCCGTCTTTTCCCCATTCTGATCGGTCTGATCCTGATGCTGATCGGTATCATTCTGGCTTTTCCAACCGACACTGAGACTACTGACAGAAACGATGCTTTGGCTCCTAGTGAATCCATCAATCCTCTAGACACAGTAGTCGACCAGGATATCCCCAACAAGCCCCTTCCCACACAGACCCTATTCGAGAAGGCCGGGGAGCACACATCCAAAGCACAGAAAACATACGAGGATATTATTCCTTTCAAGCCGGTAAGCGAACCCTTGAGAAAACCCGTTTCGGTTCCGGCTTCCACTTTCCAAACCACACCAAGAGATAAAGTGGCAAAGCCTGCTTTGGCTCCCACCATGCCAATAGAGCCTTTACCTGTATCTGTTGCAGAACCGGAAGCTCTAGCACTTCCGGTGGAAAAAACAGTGGCGCCAGTCATTGATGAGACTGATCATCCATCGATTACCCCAAGTTCAGTAAAGGCGGATAAGAATCTTGCCATATTGACTCAGGCAGTCACATTCTATGATTATCCTTACCAGATTGACCCTGACAGTGATTTCGCCGAATTGCTCGTACCGCTACCGGAAACCTTACCCATGAGCGATCCCAGACTTGTTCCCCATCAGCAGATCCTTGAGAACACTTTTGGGAACCGTTTGGATTCAGAAATATTCTCGGCACGTCAAAATGGATATGATGTATCGGTGGCTATATTTTCGGTTCCAAACCTGCCGGGTGACCTGGAAGCTACTACCCATGACAAGCTAACCAAGGAAATCCTTGTGAAGCTCGGGTTTATTTCTTTCTTCTATGTATTGGGCGACCATAGGATAGCGTCTATACTTCCCTTCTACCGCTATTCACTTGCAAAAAATTTCCTAGCAAGACTGCTTGAATCCTTAAGAAAAACGTATCCTGAATCATCGGTGAATATCGGATTCTCCAGTTTGCGCAACCGGATGGAGGTCGATAAAGCCCAATTGTTCCGTGAGGCTGAGCTCGCCATCCAGTTGGCAGAGGAACAGGGGGGGTATAGCCTCATCGGATATGATAACGACTCCAATCCCAAAACATGATTGCCCTAATCTTTCAACGGAATATCGAACACCATCCTATCGCGTGCCAGAAATGATCCGGGGAAAATTTCTTTTGCCTCAACCAGCAACTGCTTAAGATCGTGATCGGTATACCGGGGACTATAGTGTATCAATCCCATGGACGCCACCTGTGCATCACGGGCGATCATCGCAGCCTGACTGGCAGTCATGTGTTTCTTCTCAACCGCGCTTTCAATCAGGGAACTGTCGAACATTCCCTCACAAAGCAGTAAATCTGAATCTTTGACATTTGAAGCGATGGAATCCATATAAAGGGTATCGGTCACATAGGAGAATTTACGCCCATTCCGGTCGTCTCCTACGATCTGATTGGATTCGATGGTCCTGCCATCGGCAAGAACCACCGTTTTTCCACTCTGCAACTGGGACCATAGAGGACCGCATGGTACACCCAATTCCTGCGCTTTCTCAGGGTGGAAAAGACCAGCGCGGGGTTTTTCCCGCATGGAATAACCAAAACAGGGTTTTGTATGGTCTAGCGGAAAAGCCTCAACCACATATTCATCAGTCTCCACCACAACTCCAGCTTGTACCGGTTTCACCACTATCTCATAATTGATATACATATCAAGCAACCGTCGGTTCTGGTTCACATATTCCTGAAGTTTGGCTGGACCATAGATAAACAAAGGGTCCTCCCGGTCCACCTGGCTGGAAAGCATAAGTATTCCAGGCAAACCAGTAACATGGTCAGCATGCATATGGGAGATGAATATGGAGGAGATCTTCTTCCATTTGATATTCAGCATTTTCAAGGATATCTGGGTTCCTTCACCACAATCAAAAAGAAACAGCTCACCCTCTCTTCTTACCAAAGCCGAGGTTAGGAAACGGCCGGGAAGAGGCATCATGCCGCTGGTACCTAATACAATTACTTCAAAATTCATATGTGTACACTATAGAAGTTTTAGCTCTGTTGCAACAGTTCCAGTGGAGAGATCTTCCCTATTCTCTTTAAAGCGAACAGTACAGTGATACTGGATAAAACCATCATTGAGAATGCCACAAGACCGATATCACCCCAGGAAACCGTTAGGGGAAAGTCCAACAGATAGTACTGAAGGCCAGGTAGCCCACTATTGGAAAGAAATGTCATCAACTCACTCAGACGGGTTCCAAACAACAGACCGACTCCGGTTCCGATTGCGACGCCAAACACAGTGATACTCAGCGAGACATGAAAATAAGCCCGCCTTATCAGAGGATTCCCTGCGCCCATGGCTTTCAAAGTAGCGATAGACTGCCGGTCATCCTGTATTATCTCTCCTGTTATGGATGACACATACACACTGGCAACCAGAATAATCATAAGAAAAACCATAAGAATCACCTGTCGGCTGGTGATGAAATTCTCATACACGGAACGGTTGTATGCATCCCATGTGGAAAAGCGGTAAGGGTTGCTAAGTTTTTCTGAAAGCGAATCAAGCACCTCATCGATAGAATCAAGATCCCTGGAATCCACCAGCAATTCTGTCCTGGCACTGGATGCCGCAGGAAACAACTTGATGGTATCCTTGATATCCATGAATATCAGACCCGTATCCAATTGATAGTATCCAGAATCGAATATAGTGGTTACCTGCGTAAACAATGGACGGACTGCGGCTTCTCCCATGTCGGGAACAATCAGAACAGCCAGTCTATCTCCAAGGCCAACTCCCAGATCTTTAGCAGAAGAAGAACTGATCATCACCGGCATCAGGTTGCCAGTCCTTTCAAGTATTCCTCCCTCTGTGGTGAATTGAGAGAGACGTGCGCTATTAAAATAGGAAACGTCCACACCTTTGATACGTACTTCCACGGTATTCTTCTGTGAATACAATATGCCAAATCCTTCAGTCACATAATCGGCCTTTAAAATCCTATTGTCGATTTTCTGGACCTCTTCATCACCAGTAAAAAGGATTTTTGGGGTATGTATTTGGATATGTCCATCCTGCAGCATGATATACTTATCTGTTATACCACCCATCATCCCATCCATGAACAGAAGTGCCAGGATAAGTGGTACCATAACCAAAGCAATCAAAGTGGTTGAGGAAACCAATCGCCGCCGTTTTACAGTGAATCCAACAGGAGGGAACAACAATCGTCTGTAAAGCCAATAGGTGGATACCAATCTCATGACAATTCCTCAATATTCCGATTATGAAGCAAGTATACTGAACCACATCGTTTGGCAAACTGCATGTCATGGGTTACCAGAAGCAGGGTTTTTCCCTCTTCACGGACCATATCCATCAGGAGATTCTCAATATGGGAAGCCGCTTCCTCATCCAATGAACCGGTTGGCTCATCGGCGATAATCAAAGGAGGATTGTTTATCAATGCCCGGCATATCGCCACCCGCTGGCGTTCGCCACCTGAGAGTTTTTGAGGAAAATGGTTAATCCGATCCTCCAGCCCCACCCTACTTAACAGACGGCTAGCCCGGTCTCTCACCACCGGTAGAGGTTCTCCATGGATCAATGAGGGAATGCACACATTCTCCAGTGCTGAGAAATCATCAAGCAGGATATGGGATTGGAATACAAATCCGATATGTCGGTTTCTGAATGCAGAGAGTTCCCTGTCACCCATACCTGCCAGATTCCTTCCTAAAAACACCACCGATCCGGAAGTGGGAATGTCCAGACCGCCAGCGAGATTAAGCATGGTGCTTTTTCCCGATCCGCTTTTACCGGTTATCGCTACCGAAGATCCGTTTTGCAGACTGAAATCCAATCCTTCAAGAATCATCAACCGTTTTTCTCCTGAAGCATATTCTTTGGAAACCTGTTTGAATACCAGTAATGCTTTATCCGTCTCAGCACCAATCGTTTGATTGCTATTCATGATAGAGTATCTCCATGGGTTCTTTCTTCAGAAGCCGGTGGCTCCCAATGAAAGCAAAAAACACCGTGATTGAAAACACAAACAAGACCACAGCGAGGATTTCCCAACCATCAACCGTGGTCTTGAAGGGATACATGAGCAATGGAGAATTTTTATGGGTTATATGGTATTGCACATCATTCAGCCATGGAAGGATCTTACCGATATTCGTACTGATTGCCAAACCTGTGGCTATTCCGACAGTCTGACCTACAGCGGCTATCATCAATGCTTGCAGGATGAAAACCGAAGAGGTCATTCTGCGTTCGGCACCAATCGCCCTGAGGATAGCCACCTCTCGCTTTTTCACAAATAGAAGCCGGCTTGTGGCGTTCTTGATATTTACTCCGATAATGATGAACATGAAGAACAGAAATAGATACATAATGGTTTTTTCCAGTATCAAAGCTGAATAGAAAGCATTGTTCAATTGTTGCCAGGTTTTTACACGAGCCTCTGGAAGCCTCTCTTTAATGGATTTTATCACAATCTGCGAATTATCCATATGCTGTTCATCGAGATACAATCCTAAAACCACCTTATCGGCTTCAACAATTGCTGAGAAGGCACTATAATCAGCAAATACAGTATTGCTGTCAAAATCGGAAAGACCGGTTTGGAATAGCCCACCCACAGTCACAGAAAGGGTGAAAGGTGCGAGGACCGCGGTTTTTCCAGGCCTTAATAAGGTTATATCCAAGTTGTCGCCAATTCTGGATGCAAGCGAAGAATATAGATAATAGCCCAAAGAAATTGAAACTTCCGAAGGTGGATTTCCTGCGATGCTTACCAATTGATGCTTGAATGGAGTATCCATTTGCCAGAACTGTTCAGGTATCACCCGCAGACGGGCGGTTGTCGAACGGTTTGAGGATCTGTTCTGGACCAAGATCTTAGTGTCAATGAAAGGAACCACGGATTCAACAAACGGAAGCTCTTCCAAAACCTCCACAATCTGAGCCACTGTCTGGGAAGTCGATCCACCTGTGATATTCTCCACTTGCAGATGAAAGGATTCAACTGATTTGATCTGGTCCAGAAGATCGGCTTGCAGGCTATCCATCAAAGACAGTATCGTGATAATCGCGGCCATTCCAACCGCGATTCCCAACATGATGACAAAACTTGCGGTTCTATGGCGGTTGCTACGCGAGAACGCATACCGCCAGGATAGCCATCCCGCAAAAGGAATCCTCAATCCACCTGACATCATCTCTCCTGGTAGTATGATAGAGATACGACTTTCTTTCCATCGTTGGCATATGTGACATCCGCATAGGGACGTCCTTTTTCAAATAAAGTGACCAAAGAACCTCCCCCCTCGAGAATCCGGCTGGATTTTGTTTTATAATCGCCTTCCCATTCCTCGCGGGACTGTTCTACTCCCTGATCGTACCATCGCTGGACAGTTTTGTGCAATGTACTCCCGGAACTTTCCCTCGAAGAAACCAGATCACCTTTTCCATCATAGATATATTCGATCTGATTCCCCGCGAATCGGCCGGAAAGCCACTGCTGTGCGATAAGCAAACCCTCTGTATTGAAGGTTCTGGCAATCCTTCCATCCTGTGAAATCTCTTCCACACGGAGATTTCCCGTATCGTCATACTGTACCGAGGAGGAAAGCACAGCTTGATCTCCTTGCCAGGTTTGCTTGATAGACACCGCTCCTTTATTGGAGACTGACTTGGTAAAAAAAGCTTCACTTCCCTCTGCAATGACTGTCTCCCCGTTTTCCTGATTGAAATAGCGGATATAGGGTTCTCCATTCAGAACGATAATCCGTGTACCGGCAAGACTTCCATCCCTCGCATTGCGGAAATAATCAGTCAGACTATGTAGCTTTCCATTGGAAAAAGTCTTTTGCATAACCAAACGTCCATTTTCATAACTGAACAGATCGGTATTATCTCCCTGGGCATCGGCTACACTCCGCTCCATGATCAAAGAGCCTCGGTATACCTCTATCACCTGGCTGACCTGCCCACCTAGGGTATCATAGGTTGACTGGGTAATTCTCTTTGACAAAGAATCCCCGGTGTCGATGGCCACCCTGGTAAAAATCTCCAGATGGCCATCATGGAGAAGCGACATTTCATGCGAACCATCCTCGGGCCCATCGATTTGCAGTATATATCCGGTTCCACTTTGGGAATCCCCAGATAGCAGCCCTAGTTTCTGGCCAATACTGTTGGAATAATATGAAGCACCCTGGATGGACAGAGTGCTCAGCAGCAACACAACTATCAAAAGATTGACGCGTGCCGGTATCGCCATCATTCCAAACCAATCAAGGTGTTCAGGAACTCTTCCTTATCAAAAGGATAGATGTCCTGGTATTTCTCTCCAACACCGACAAACGCCACAGGAATACCTAGACGATCACCGATCTGTATCAGACTGCCGCCTTTGGCGGCTGAATCGTATTTTGTCAGAATCAGGGCATCGATACCGATAGCCTGATGGAACAGTTCGGTCTGGCTCACACCGTTTTGACCTGTAGTGGCATCGATAACCAAGAATTTCCGATAGCAGCCGGGGTCAATACGTGATTTAATCACTTTATCGATTTTCTGCAGCTCACGCAGCAGATTTTCCTTGTTATGCATCCGTCCCGCAGTATCGGCAAGGATGAGGTGCTCTCCTTTTGAGTGTGCGCTTTGGATGGCATCATAGAGAACTGCCCCGGGATCAGAACCATTGGCCTGCTTCACAATACGGCACCCGGTACGCTGGGCATGCAATTCCAGTTGATCGATCGCCGCAGCGCGGAAAGTGTCGGCGGCGGCAAGCAGAACCGACTCGCCCTGGTTTTTATAATAGGTGGCCAGTTTGGCGATAGTGGTGGTTTTCCCTACCCCATTTACGCCAAGAATGAGAAATAGATTGGTCTTTCCGGCAACAAGTTCAGGGATAAAAGCTTTGACTTTGTCCTCAAGCAAGTGCTTCATGAGCGATTGGAGATCTTTCTGGGTAGTCGCTTTCTGAGATTTCGCCAGCTTTCGCATCTCTTCTGTTACAGCCACGGCGGTTTTCGCTCCAAGATCACCTTCAATCAGCATATCCTCCAATTCCTCAAAAAAGCTCCCATCGATTGTCTGTATGCCAAATAGCGCTTTCAGTCGCGCTCCGAATGATTTTTTCATGATGCTTCCACCTTATGGATTCACTATCGAGAACTATACTGTGTTTTTTCGTAATATGCAAATAATCGCAGGATGGTATCCACCAGCGACACTCCGGTAGCTGCTTGCGAGAATAGTATCACTGGCTGCCATGCCACATCATTCCCACTGGAACCGCCTATTGATTGGGCAAGGGTTTCCATAAGGAAAGTCATACCAACCATAAGGATTGAACGTCCAAGTGATCCATACAGCAGATCCTTCGGTCGGTTCAGCGTAAGTCCAGTGGTCATCCAGGCAGGAGAAAACTCCAGTACCAGTTCCTCTGACTGGGAATCCATCTGATTGGCGATCGGCAGGAATCCGGTTTTTTCAGCATGATAGATCAATGGAATCTGCTGGTGTTCCCATTTGAAAGGCACATCCACTGGCGATTGGGTGGAAAGCGTGATCTGTGTGTTTCCGAACGGACTGGTGATCAGCATGGGAGGTGTCTCCTCTTTAACCATGCTTAACGGTAGTTGCTTCAACACATCGGATTCGATTTCCACCTGGATGTCAAGATTCTCATATCCGTAAGCTACCACGTGTATTCGATGCGTACCCACGGACAAAAAAACAGGGTCGTTGGTGACCGGGATAGGATCATCATCAATATAAGTTTTTTTCCCAGGCAGCATTCCCTGCAAGGATACTGCACCTACCTCCATTCCTTTGAATTCTGTAGCCAGGGCAAGCAAGGCCAAAGGAAGCATGGAATCTGAATCCTGAGGCAGTGTTATCCGATCAAAGATGTTTTCCAGAACCATGGTATCCGTATGGTAGTCTCGCACAACCATATGCGTAAAACCTTCCAAAGATGTTACAGAACACACCACCAATTGATCAAGATTGTTTTTAAGCGTGAGATACTCAAGAATTCCAGACCTGCCCTCGGTAATAGCGCTTTCAGGAATACCATCCACATCAATGGATGACCATATCACAGGCAGTGGATTGGCATATGGCAGATCTGGTTTTTCCAGCGGTTCAATTTCAACTGGATCATCCTCTTGCCTAGTGATAGCTTCATGCTGTTCCGTTTGTTTCTGGAGTACATAAGCCTGTTCTATCCTATCCTGGAAATAATTCCCCTCAGATTGGGAAAGTCGCCGGGTTGTGAACAATTGCGTGCAGCGCCGTAAGAATTCCTGGGAGATGGTTCTATGTGATTCAGAATCTCCTACCAGAACCACCATGCCGGCTTGCCATGCATTTGAGGACCAGGCAACCGACACTTCCAAAAAAAGCAGACAGAGGCATAACACAGTTCTCCGTCTGTTTCGGAAAACCATCTAGGCCTCCGTTTTCCATTGGAGAAAAGCTTCGATGAAATCGTTGATCTCACCATCCATCACAGCCTGGATATTCCCCATCTGGTAATCGGTGCGGTGATCTTTGACCATAGTGTATGGTTGGAAAACATATGAGCGGATCTGGTTTCCCCAGCTGATATCCTTTTTTTCCAAAGCGGTCTGCGCATGCTCTTTCTGTTTTTCCTGTCGATAGAATTCATAGAGACGGGAAGTAAGGAGCTTCATTGCCAGAGCCTTGTTCATATATTGGGACCGCTCATTCTGGCAGGCGACCACTATACCTGTTTTCAAGTGGGTTATACGTACCGCGGAGTCGGTTTTATTGACATGCTGGCCGCCGGCGCCCCCTGAACGGTATGTATCTATCCGTAGATCCTGGGGATCAATATCCAATTCGATGCTGTCATCCATCACAGGAGTGGCATACACTGAGGTAAAGGATGTGTGGCGCCTTTTGTTGGCATCGAAGGGTGATATACGCACCAAGCGGTGTACTCCGGCCTCACTTTGCAGATATCCATAGGCATAGGCGCCCTTCACCTGGATGGTGACCGATTTCACGCCGCCTTCGGCTTCAAGGATATCGACAATCTCAGCTTTGAAACCCTGACGCTCACACCAACGCAAGTATAAGCGCATCAGCATCTGGGCCCAATCGCAGGCTTCGGTTCCACCTGCTCCTGCATGCACAGAAAGGAAACAATCGTTCTTGTCATTGGGGCCAGAAAGCAATCTTTTCAGTTTCAATGGCTTGAATGTTTTCTCAAGCGCATCTACCTGATGCTCCACCTCCAGAGTCAGACCAGAATCATTCTCATCGGCATAAGCTTCAAGAATGTCATCAATATCCTTGATTTCCTTAACTATCGTTTCCCAAGGCTGATATTGATCCTTTGCATGGTTTATCTCGGAAAAAACTTCCTCAGCATGTTTTTTATCATTCCAAAAACCTGGAACCTGGGTTTCAGCTTCCAATGCATGCACACGGTCTATCAGTGTAACGGAGTCAAAGACGCCTCCATATATCGTTGGTTTCTTCTTTGATCTGCTGGAATAACTGCTGGTTCTGAATAATCATGTCTTGCTCCTATTGGGAAAGGGATTTTACCCGGCCTTCAATGCGGAATCCCAACGTACAGCTGAAAGATTCCCCTTCCGCAAGGTCGAAATCCCATATGGGAAGCACCTGCGTATACTCATACAATACTTCTTTTCCACACAAAGTGGCAAGCTTTACCTTGAAATCATCCTTGCAAAGAGTGAAACGGGTATCGGAAGCCATCGATAGGTAAGTCTTGTTCACTTCATCGGATATCCGGACATTCTTCAATTCTGGAACTACCGCTTTCCCCGGATTGATTGTGCGGTTTTTGCTTGACTCCACCGTGTATAATAAGATATCCCCATTCTTGGTTCCGATGGAAAGATTCATCTCACTGCCAAAATGTCCTTGGGAACGCTTATTTCCCATGTTTGTCAAAACATATTCCACGACTATCGTATGAAGACGGAATTTAAACCTTTTCTCCAGTCTGAGATCGCCAAGATTGAAGGGAAGCCCATGGAAGGCAGCTGTAGCGAGCACCTCATCGCCTTGTTTATCACAGAGCGCCACATCATATAATGTTGAACTGGTATCCATGGCCATTTTGCTGTCATGTTTGGAATATTGTTCATAATTTGCGTCTTTGGCAATAAATACATCATTGTATGACCTTTGGAAGGATCCATCGCGTAAAGATGGAAAGGACAACCGGTCGGCTTCCAACGCATATCCTGTGAAGGTATCACCATAATTCCATCCGGTGGGTAGATAGTTGATTTCAGCCAGAGTACCGCCTTTTCTATCGATCACCACTGAGAAATTCTTTCCCATCAGGAGGTATTCATTGTTCCCGTCATGATCGATATCGGCTTCACGGGGGTAAGGGACCTCCTCTTCAACCGCCAAGGTTCTTTCCACTTCTATCAGATATTTGTAAGCGTGTTTCCGATAATTGCTTCTATAGAATCCGCCAGAAGAATCCAGTACAAAAGGCGCCCCGCCAACAGCTTTCTGCAGCAACTGTTCAATCCGTTTCTTGACATCGCGGTTGCGCCGATAGATTTTTGCAAGTTCCATGAGATATAGGGTTTTCCCATACAGATGGTTGAGTTCCTCATATTTTATAAGTACCTGGTTGAAAGAACCGATATCGACCAGGCTGCAATCATATCCAAACCATCCAGTAGGAAGATATCCATGCAAAGACAGGCTTCCTGTAGGAATACTGGCAAGCAACACAGTCATAACCGCTTGTTGAAGAAACTTATCCAGAATCATGGCGAAAATATCCAGCGGAACAGGAAGGATTGGATTTATCGCACAGGCTTCCAGCAATTGATCGAGATTGACCATCACGGTCTCATATTCATGTTTGCTATCGATCGGGATCTCCAACAAGGCATCGACAAACTGTTTGAGTGATAGGCGTCCATCTCCCAAGGCAGCAACCAGAGAGGATACATCCATATGGCTGGGGAAAACCTCGATGGTTTTACCCATATCCTGCATTGCAAACGGTTCACTAGTCATACTCAGGCCTGTGAGCCGATCAAAAGCGGAGATGATCAACCTATCGGAAGAACTCAGGGCCATGGTAGAGATATAACTAGGATTCCACACTTGATTGTAGAACCAAACAGTCCTTGCGCGTATTCCATAGCGCTTTCTGATGAATGTTGTGGTTGTCTCTATCTGGGCGGAACGGTCTTTGATGGGAAGAATCTGCAATACAGGCTGATGGAAAGTTCCAGTGAGCATTTCCAATTGATCTTTCTTGCATAGATCGGCAATCAGCATGTTTACCTCTGGGTGATTCTGCTCAAGCCATTCCATAATGGTACCAGGGATATAGAAATGGAGCTTCAATGCTGGATGTTTGTACAGGTAGGTTAAAACGGGCTTATAGATGTCGGAAAGCGCCCGCTCCAGAATCGGAGCGGGAGTTCCCGAGGAAAGCTGGCTATATGCACCGAAAATCAATCTCATGGGGTACCGTTCTCTTTAATAAGTCAATGCTTTACAATACACTTCACAGGACACGCTTCGGCCGCATCTACAATCTGTGACATGGGAGAGGCATAATCGATTTCTGAGAGGAAATCAACAACCTTGCAGCCTGATGCAGGGAACTTGTTCTCGCATATCTTGCAACCGATACAACCGACAGAACAGATTTTCTTAACTTTGCCACCAGCATCGTGATTGTTGCAGGCGATAGCGTGTGATCCAGAAGCAGGAATCATATGTATGACTTTGGTTGGGCAAACCGCCACGCACTTTTTGCAGCCTATGCAGGTTTTAGCATCAACCGTAACATTTCCTTTTCCATCGCGGCTGATAGCACTGACCGGACACACCTCTATGCAGGTTCCAAGGTGAAGACAACCGTATTTACACGTGTTATCGCCTTTGAACAGCAAACTGGCGGCATTGCAATCTTCCATACCATCATAGCGGTAATCAAGACTACTGATGCCATGATTGCCATGGCAATGGACATATGCCACCATGCGCTCACCGACCCCGGAATCCTCAATACCGAGAATCCCCGCAACCGCAGAGGCCGTTGCTGCTCCTCCTGGAGAACACAGGCCATTGGCCGCTTTTTTCTGTGAAAGCGCATCCGCGTATCCGGCACATCCAGGGAAACCGCAACCACCACAGTTCGCTCCTGGAAGCACTGCGACAATTTTCTCAGCGATCTCATTTTTTTTCACGGCGAATTTCTTGGCGGCGAGAGCTAATCCCAGACCAAGCAATAGTCCCATCACTGTAATAACAATAAAAGCATATACTATTCCAATTATCATGGCATTACCCTAACAGATTTGTGAGCAAGGCTTTGTCGAATGACATAAAGGCCAATGCCATAAGCCCGCCGGAGATGAATGCTATCGGCACTCCTTTGAACACTTTCCGAACCGGCATAAGATCCAGCCGTTCCCGGATATTGCTCATCAGAACGATAGCCAAAGTAAACCCAAGCCCCCCGGCCACACCCGCACAGAAGCTTTCCATGAGATTGTACCCCTGGGTGATATTGATCAAGGCGATACCCAAAACGGCACAATTGGTGGTAATCAGAGGAAGGTATATTCCCAAAGCCTGATAGAGCGCGGGGGAGTTTTTCATGATGACCATTTCTACCAGTTGAACCAGCGCGGCAATCACCAGGATGAAGGCCAGAGTCTGCATATAGGCCAGATCCAAGGGAAGCAACAGGTAATGGTAAACCAACCAGGTGGCGATGGAAGCCAATCCCATCACAAAAGTAACCGCCATGCCCATTCCTATAGCTGACTCACTGCTTTTGGAGACTCCAAAAAACGGGCACAACCCAAGGAATTGCGTCAGAATGAAATTGTTCACAAAAATATATGTTATGAAAATTCCTAGATAAGCCATATCCTAACCCCTTTTCCTTGAGGTCTTCCAATTGAAGAAAGCCTTCAGATAACCCATCAGCAACATGGCTCCGGCAGCCAGTGTCATGATACGGACTGGATACTTGTTCAAAACCGGAATCTCTATGACTCCATCGAATGAACCCATGGCGAAAAGTGTGATCGTCCCGGAACCTAAGACTTCCCTGATAAGGGAGATCAAGGTGAGCGACATCGTGAACCCCACTGACATGCCAATACCATCCAAAGCTGAATCAAGAACAGAGTTTTTATTGGCAAAAGCTTCGGCGCGGCCTAGGATGATACAGTTCACCACTATCAAAGGTAGATAGACTCCCAGTGCTTTGTAGAGGGAGGGAACATACGCATGCATGACCATCTCAACCATGGATGTGAATGCGGCGATAATCACCACATAGCAGGGAATACGCACACTGTTCGGTATGGCATCCTTCAGCAATGAGATGAAAATATTGGAGAATACTAGGACAAACAATACCCCAGCTCCCATTCCAAGCGCATTAACCACTTGTGTGGTCACACTTAAAGTCGGACAAAGACCAAGCATGATGATAAACGTGGGATTTTCCTTGAACAAACCCTTGGTCAATTCTTTTATATGTCTGGATGCCATCATTTACCTCCCAATCCATGGACAAACTGCGAGCCATGGGAAATAGCCTTCGATATTCCAGTGAAGGTAACCGTCGCACCTCCTACACTGTCGGCATCAGCCTTGTCAAGCTGGTCCTTTTTCAAAGGAATATTCTCAGTTCCACCTTTACCTATGAACTTATCCATGTATCCTGCCGCTTCAGCTTTCTTACCCAGACCCGGAGTCTCCGAGTTTGTTAACAATTTTGCATTGAGAACGGTACCGGATACATCGTAACTTACGGTCAGCGACAGTCCACCACCATAGCCGTTCGAGACAAGCTGGAGAATATAACCAACCAGGTTGCCATTCGTATCGACAAGCCGGTAATAAGCTGATATCTGGTTGTCACCGGTTTCCAAGACCTTCTCCCCCGGTATGAACTCGCCTGAAACTTCTTTCAAAGCCTGAACCAACACACTGTTTTCATATTCGGCGATCTTCGGAGCGGTCAGTCCGTTTACAAAAGCCAACAAGGTGGCACCAACCGCGCATATCAACGCCAAGGTCAAACCTACCTGGAACATCTTTTTCATGCTTTTACCTCTTTCTTGGTCCGCACAATCTCCCCAAAGCGTTTAGGTAATACAAAACGCTCAATAGTGGGAGAAATGATGTTCATGATCAGTATGGCTAGTGAGACGGCCTCGGCCAAAGATCCGAAATATCTCAACAGGAAGGTAAAAAAGCCGATACCCGCCCCAAATATACACATGCCTTTGCCGGTAGTAGGAGAAGTCACCATATCGGTAGCCATGAAAAAGGCGCCCAGCATCATACCACCACTGAGAAGCGGCAGTAGGAAATCTCCCTGGAACAAGCCCATACCGTTGCGCAACCCCCCAAACAGAAAAGCCAGCACGCTGAAGGTCCCAAGAAACCAAACGGGAATCTGCCATGTGATGATTTTCTTCACAAACAGATACACGGCTCCAAGTAGAAGCAGGAGAGCCGATACTTCCCCAATGCAACCTGAGGCATTTCCAAAAAAAGCATCCACAATATATGGTGACAGATCAATGCTGAGCGTCTGACTGAACCAGGTGCTCACATTTCCAGCAAACGCGGTGAAAGGATAGGCAATGCTGGAAAGCACTTCTGAAGAGGAAAGACCGGTGACGGCTCCCTCGCTGATCTGCAGTTTCATCGCGGTCAAAGGAGTCGCTGAAGCCACCGCATCGACGGCCTGCAGCGTTCTTGGCAGGGTGAACGCGTTCATCTGTGAGGTAAACGAGAAAAACACAAAAGCCCGTCCAGCCAGAGCTGGGTTGACCCAGTTGGTTCCCAGTCCACCAAAAGACCACTTGGCGACCGCCATGGCGAAAGCCGAAGCGACAATCGGAACAAACAGCATGACCTGTGGCGGCATATTCATGCCAATCAGCAATCCGGTAAGAAAAGCTGAACCATCGTACAATGTGTTTTCATGTGATATTCTTGTAAGCAGGTATTCGGTCAACATGGAGGTGGCGATGGATACGGCCATCACCAGCAATGCCCTGAAACCAAATACGTATACACCCCAGACAGCCGCGGGAATCAACGCAAGGGAAACGCTCCACATGATGGAGGCTGTATTCGATTTTGCGTGGATATGGGGAGACGATGATACAATTGGATTGAGATTGTCCATTACTTCCTCCCCAGCTTCTTGCCAATTTTCATACCTTGCACCAAAGGAAGATGAGCGGGGCATGAGAAAGCGCAGCAACCACATTCTTTACAATCCATTAGATTCATTTTCATGGCATCCTCGTAACGTTTATTCTCAATCAGACGATACAGTTTTGTCGGTTGGAGTCCCATGGGACAAGCCGCAACGCAACGACCACAGGATATACAGTGCGTCCTTTTACCTTCCATGGAAGCTTCGGATCCAAGAACCAGGATACCCGAGGTTCCCTTGCATACCGGAGTCTGATCATCGAAAAAGGCAAAACCCATCATCGGCCCACCCGAGATAAACTTCGTGGGTTCCTGGGAGAAACCACCGCAAAAGGCCAGGAGGTCGGCTACTTTGGTGCCAATCGGGACCCGTAGATTCTTCGGATCGCTTACGGCCTCCCCGGTGACAGTCACCACACGGTCAATCAAAGGCTTGCGCAAAGCCACCCCTTCATAGATCGCATAGGCGGTTCCGACATTCACCACGGCAGCTCCCACATCGATAGGTAGTTTGCCTGAAGGGATCTCCCTTCCAATAGTGGCCTTCAACAGTTGTTTCTCGTCACCCTGGGGGTATTTGACCTTCAGAGCCACTACGGAAACGGGATAGCCATGGGAAGCGATGCATGCGCGCAGAGCATCTATAGCATCGGGTTTGTTATTCTCCACTCCGATGACTATCTGATTGGGTGTGGTGATCTGTGCCGCGATCATCACACCTTTAAGCACCTTTTCGGCTTGCTCAAGCATGATGCGGTGGTCGGCCGTCAGGTATGGCTCACATTCCACGCCATTGACAACCAGAGCATTCACATCCAGACCTTTCGGCACTGCCAGTTTGACATGTGTTGGGAAAGTCGCACCCCCGGTTCCGACAATACCCATATCCTGGATAATCGCCAGCAATTCAGCCGGAGAAAGCGAATCATAGGTATGTTCCTGCCACTCCACAACAGGCTGTACAGCCTCCGGTATAACCACGTAGGCATCACAGACAACACTGTTCGCCAAGACAACCTTGCGGATTTCTTTCACAGTACCGGATACGGGAGAATGGATATCGGCAGAGATGAAGCTTGCAGCTTTTCCGATTTTCTCTCCAATGGAAACAGTATCGCCTTTTTGTTTTAGTGGAGTGGCGGGTGCTCCAAGATGCTGCGACAGGGGAATGATCAATTCAGATGGCAGGGGCATGGATTCTATGGGTTTGCCTGAACTCAGGCCTTTTTTGCCATCCGGATGGACGCCTCCCTTTTTAAACGTTGGTATCCTTTGCATTGCAGGTGGAAATCCTCCTAACATGGAAATCGTTTCCCCACAACCAGGCATTTCTCTGAATGGTCCAGCGAAATCTCAAGATCGCGGAAAAACGTCTTCATATTGTACCTGAAAAAAGGTATAACAGTAAATATGAATCGCATCTTCCGTTACGCTTTTTGGAAATTGAAAGGAGTGAAGGTCTACGCTTTGGTCGGTAAAAGCGGCACAGGCAAGAGCTTCCGTTCCAAACTGGTTGCCGAAAAGCACAATATCGAACTCATTATAGATGATGGGCTGCTTATCAAAGGCGACCGGATACTGGCAGGACGTTCCGCCAAGCGTGAGCAGAATTTCCTGACAGCGGTGAAAACCGCGCTGTTCGATGATGATGACCAGCAACGGGAGACTGTGATCGCACTGCAGAAAGAGAAGTATCATAAGCTCCTCATCATTGGCACCTCGGAGAAAATGGTCCATAAAATCGCTGTAAGGCTGAAATTGCCTGAACCTGAAAGAATCTTCCACATTGAAGACATAGCCTCCAAGGAAGAGATCGAGACTGCTATGCGCATACGCTATACCGAGGGCAAGCACGTGATTCCCGTCCCAACTATTGAGATCACCAGAAACTATCCGCAGATAGTCTATGATTCCATGCGGGTGTTCTTCAAGAACAAAACCAAATTCCCCTGGCGTAAAAACAAAGTGTTCGAGAAAACCATCGTCCGCCCGGAATTCAGCAAACATGGAAAGATCACCATGAGTGAAGCAGCCCTGACCCAGATGGTTATCCACTGCCTTGACGAGTTCGACAACATGATAAAAGTGAAGAAAGTTTCCATGAACATAGAGCCTGAAGGCTATAAACTCACCGTGAAACTCAGGGTGCCCATCAAGCACCAGATATCCTCGACTCTGGCTGAACTCCAGGAATACATTGCCGATTCTTTGGAAAAATATGGAGGTATCTTTGTGTCGGGAGTGAATCTAGAGATTGAGGAATGGGCGTAAACCCTATACCTGTGTGGGCGGTTCCAGTGTTGTCTCCGGGATTTCCTGAACAATCGGTGCCGAGGAAACCGCGGGGGTCTTCCTCTTTTTCCTGACACGACTCTTTTTCTTGACAGCCAAATCGGCATTCAGTTCTGCAGGTGGTGTCGATACGGCGGTCGCAGCTCCGCTTTTTTTCATACGGGAAGAAGAATTCTGACGTCTGGTACGGGCTCCCTGGCCGCCCATCCCCCAAGGTGATGCGAGATTTGGACGTCTACTGCGCACCACACTCTTGGGTGGATTCAAGCCGAGACCCTTCATAAAGCACTCTGTGGCGAATTCCACATCATAGTTCGCAGGAGTGATGGGACTGATCAGGACCTTCATCTGCCGGAAAATATCCTTGAACATATCCTCCAAAGTCAGTTCTGAATCATGCTCCACAATCACTAAAGGAGCAGTCAATGCTCTGAACAACTCACCTTTAGGGACGCCATCGGAATCGGGTTCAACATGCGAATTCCTGACTTGCCCATCAAGTTTTTCCAGTGAGATAAGAATCTCTGGAAAATGCGAGGAGACACTGATGCAGGGCAGCATATACACCAATAGACGGAAACGCTGCAATTCTTTGATGATTCCCGCAGAATTCCCGGAATTGAGTATTTTGGATACTTCCTCGGTAATACGTGAAGCTGGAATACGGGCGAGTTCGTTGGCATGTTTCCGGATGGCTTTTTTCACATCATGCTGCAGATGGAAACCGGTGGTGACCGAATACTTCACTGCTCTCAACATGCGCACGGGATCCTCAATAAAAGAAAAAGAGAGCGGAATAACCGATCGTATCCTGCGGTGCCTGAAATCGTCGAAAGCGTGGTTGAAATCGAACAGGCTGCCATCGGTTGGATCCAGATATAATGAATTGATCGAGAAATCACGGCGTTTGGCATCCTGTTCGATTGTGCCGAAAATCGAGGAAGTGTCATCATCCACAGGATCCTCACCTGAACGGAAAGTGGAGATCTCCAGAATTTTATCGTGGAACATCAGATGCACTAATTTAAAGCGTTTTCCAATGATACGCGCATTCCAGAACAGCTTCTGGATCTGCCTTGGAGAAGCGGACGTGGCAATATCGAAATCCTTGGGACGCAACCCAAGCATCAGATCCCGGACAGCTCCACCCACGATGTAGGCCTCAGCACCGGATTGTTTTAACTTCCTGATCGCCCATATGGCATCCGGGTCAATTGCCTTTAGATTGATTTTATGTTCTGAGGGAGAATAAATTTCTGCCAGTGGGGCGCTTGCACCGTTAGCATCTTTTTTATAGCGAATCAACATCGGGGCTTTCCATATATCTTATTGCAGTTTATAAGGGATTTGTTTACTATGTATTGTGTATACCAAATAGTACAAAAAAGCAACAGGAGCTTTATGGAATGATCCAGCCAAAAATTCTCAAAGGTTTCAGAGACTCACTCCCTTCCCAGGAAATCATCAGAAAACAAATCATATCTACTCTTGAGCACAGTTTTTCTCTCCATGGATTCGTTCCCATCGACACCCCGGTTTTGGAATACACAGAGGTTCTTCTTGGAAAGGGAGGTGGAGAGACTGACAAGCAGATTTTTCATTTTGAGGACAATGGAGGCCGTGAGGTAGCCCTTCGATTCGATCTTACTGTTCCATTTGCCCGTTTTCTGGCAGCGCATCAGGCGGAATTGACCCTTCCTTTCAAACGGTTCCATATCGCCAAGGTCTGGCGCGGGGAGAATCCACAGAAAGGACGATACAGGGAATTCTATCAATGTGATTTTGATATTGTAGGAGTGGATTCGGCATTTGCCGATTTCGAAATCCTTTCACTTATGTATGAGTCTCTCAAATCCCTGGGTCTTGAGAAATTCTCCATCAAGATCGCCCATCGTGGCTTGTTCAACGCTTTCCTGGAGCATATCGGATGCCTTCAGGATTCGGTCTCGATTCTCAGATGCGTCGACAAACTGAGAAAAATCGGTACAGACGCGGTTACCGAACAGCTTTCCCAGATTACCGGCTCACCGGAAAAAGCCCAGAAGATCCTGTCATACATCACCACTGATCTCTCCTGGGATGCACAGAAATCACTTTCCTATCTCTCGGAACTTGCCGGTAACGAGACAATCCATACCAATCGCATGCGGGAAATCCTTTCTCTGCTGGATGATGCGGGAATCAGCCCGTTCTTCTCCCTTGATCCTTCCATCACCCGGGGTTTGGACTACTATACAGGCATCGTATACGAGACGTTCCTCCTAGAACTACCTGACATTGGGTCAGTCTGCTCAGGAGGCCGCTACAACGACTTGGCTTCGCTCTATACAAAAGACAGTATCCCCGGTGTGGGCTCTTCCATCGGTATCGACCGACTGCTAGCCGCATTGGAGGAAATGGATAGCCCCTTGCTCAAGGACACCGCTTCAAGCGATGTCATCATACTCAATCAGGACGACAAAGACCGTCCCCATTACCACCACTTCGCCACTGGATTGCGAGCCGCGGGAATCCGCTGCGAGATCTATCTGGCTGACAGGAAACCCATCGCCCAGTACAAATACGCCGAACAGAACCACATACCGTATGCCATTCTGATTGGGAAAGAAGACCGGGAATCGGGAACCTGTACTTTAAGGGATCTGGCGACCAGAGAAGATCGCAAGGGCCTCTCATTGGATAGTGTGATATTGGCATTGCAAAGGAAATAACTGTTGCGCACTATGCAGAACCTACCGGTATACCAACACCGGCAAGAAATTCTCTCAGCACTTGGTAAAAATCAGGTTATCATTGTGGAAAGTCCTACCGGATCGGGAAAAACCACCCAGATCCCCATCATTCTCCATGAAGCCGGCTATACCTCGGCTCTGAAGGTGGGAATCACCCAGCCCCGACGGATCGCCACATTATCGGTATCTGATTTTATAAAAAAACAACTTGAATCCGAAGATTCCTTTGTTGCCTACAAAATGAGGTTCAACGACACCACCACCCCTGCTACCCGTATCAAGGTGATGACCGATGGTATTCTCCTCATGGAGCTGAAGTCTGATCCCCTATTATCAGACTACTCAGTCATACTGGTCGACGAAGCCCATGAGCGCAGTCTCAATATCGATTTTATACTTGGTCTTCTGAAGAAAGTCCTGAAAGAGCGGCCTGATTTCAAAGTGATTGTATCCTCGGCCACTATCAATACCAAGGTATTCTCCAGATATTTTGACAATGCACCCATAATCAGTATCGATGCGCGTATCCATCCTGTGGATATCGTATACATGCCCATGGTACACAACACAAACCCTGATGAGATGTTGGAATCGATCACATCGATCGTGGAGAATACTGTCAGAGATAGAAAAGGCGATGTGCTGATTTTTCTTCCCGGTGAATTCGATATAAAAACCTGCATCCAGGACCTGATGGTCAGCAAAGTCCACAAGGACCTGGTGGTGTTCCCGCTATTTGGGCGTCTGTCCAAAGAGGAACAGGAACGGGTGTTCATACCGACCCCTCCTGGAAAGACAAAAGTGGTGGTCTCCACGAATATAGCTGAAACCAGCGTCACCATTGATGGAATCACCGTGGTGATCGATTCGGGTGTGGCGAAAATAAACTATTACAACCAGAAGGATTTCACTTCATCCCTGGTAAGCCTGCCTATTTCCCGATCATCCTGTGAACAACGCGCAGGAAGAGCTGGCCGTACAGCTCCTGGAATGTGTTACCGCCTGTATGACAAGAACGATTATGAATCGAGATATCAGTATGGTACCGAGGAAATCCTCCGTACGGATCTGTCCGAAGTGGTCATGCGGATGTCAGAACTGGGAATCTATGATTATGAGAACTTCCAATTCATCACGCGTCCCAAATCCGGAGCGATAACCAGCGCCGAGCAGACCCTGAGATTCATAGGAGCCATCGATGCGGACCGCCATCTCTCCACAATCGGTGAACTGATGGTCCGCTTTCCTCTGCTTCCCAGACACTCCCGGGTGATAGTCGAAGGCATGCTCCGCTATCCCAATGTAATCGAGGAAGTCATCATAGCGGTGGCTTTTCTCTCGGCTAAAACGCCTTTTGTCTTACCTCCGGGACATGAGGATGAGGCGCGGAAAGCCCATCAAAGCTTTGGTTCCGAATATGGGGATTTCATCTCATTCCTGGACATCTATAATCAATTTCAGAAAATGGCAACCGTTGAGAAGCGTGAGAAATTCTGCAAGAACAGCTTCCTGGACTATCCATCCATGGCTGAGATCCTGCATGTCTCGGAACAATTGACGGAAATTGTCTCCGAATTGGGGTTCCCCCTCTCCCATGGTGGACCCATCAAGGATTACCTTAGCTGCCTGGCGGCTGGATTGCTGCAGTTCGTGTGTATCAAATCAAAGCGCAACATGTATAAAAGCCTTACCGCGAATCAGATTTTCATCCATCCGGGATCAGCCTGGTTCAAGGAACTTCCCCAATTCATATTGGCGGGAGAGATTGTGCAGACTTCCAGAATGTATGCCCGCTCGGTATCGCCTTTGAAAAAAGAATGGCTGGATGGAATTTCGCTTGATCTACGCAAAAGGTTAACCTTGCTGAAAGGCAACGATGGCGAATCCGAACGCAATGACCGCATCAAACGCCGCGATACGCGTCAGGAAATTGAAAAACAAGAGAAAACAGCGGTATTGCGCCAGACCAAAAACAGAAAGATGGATTCCATGACCTTGGCCCTTGCGGTGCTCCCATCCAATGGTGTCACGGTATACAAGCGCCAATATCGTATTGAGCAGGCCAAAAAAGGCAACAAACCAATTGTGATCATCCCCTTGGAAGATCTTGAGTATCTTTCCAAGCAGAATCTCAGCGCCCCCAAACGGCCGAGGAACTTCCCTGCGGCTCTCCAGTTCCAGGACTATTATATCCATTATGGTGAGAAGTTTTTCACTATATTGGAATTGAATGGCAAGATCCAGCCAGGGAAGGGGATCCTTGAAGACCCTCCATCTGGGTTATATGCTTCCACAGACCCACGGCCACTTGTCGATAATCTCGATTGGATTCTGGCTTTCTGCCGTTCACTCAAAGACCGTAGACAGCTGGGATTTGTCCAGTTGGATTCTCTCGGTAAAACAGAGTACCGTTTCTCACAATCCAAAAATTGTTTTGAGGCCCTGGATTCATCCTTATATGCTTTGGGACAGTTGATCGATGAGATAGATGGAACCGCTTTTCCACAAGAATCGCGTCTCGCGAAAAAGTGTTTCGAGCGGTTGTTGAAATCATTCGACGCTTGACAATCCGGTGATAAACATTGATCAGCTTATCAAGGACTGTATGGTTTCGTTTCCAAGAGTTTTCAGCACAGGTTCGCCCTGACCCGCCATCAGAACGAACCTTATTCCACCTTCCCTTTTTTTCTTATCGTGGGATAGAGCTTCCAAAAAGGCTTCGGTATCATCAACCTTATAGTTATCGGTGAATCCATATGAATCGAGAAGGGTCTGGCAGGTGTCTGCGAATCCTGTGGGTGTGATGCCTAGCTGTTTCCCTGCTTCCAAAGCTCTCCCTACCCCCCAGGCCACAGCCTCACCATGTGACCAGGTATTCAGATGGCCAATGGATTCCAAAGCATGGGCGAACGTATGTCCAAGATTGAGAGCGTCCCTGATGCCCATGGTCTCTTTAGGGTCACGCTCGATATAACTGCGTTTCACATCAAGCGAGAGAGTGATCATCTCCTGCAATGCTTCGGGAGATCTTGATTGCACAGCCCCCCGGTTCTCAGCCAGAAACCGGTACAAAGTATTGGATTTTGAAAGGACCGCATGTTTGAGGACCTCGCCCAATCCATTCCGATACTCATACGTTGGCAATGTGACCAGGGTTTCAGAGCAGAGGATGACCTGGTCGGCGGGATAGAAGGTTCCCACCAGATTCTTCACACCTAGAAAATCGATGGCGGTCTTCCCTCCCAGCGAGGCGTCCACCATGGCAAGCAAGGTGGTGGGAATCAGAGTCAAGCGGCATCCCCGCATGTATATAGATGCAGCGAAGGCGGTCATATCGCAGACCACCCCTCCTCCGAAGGCGATGAACCAGCTGTCGCGGGCAATTGATGAATTCTTGGCTAAGGTCAATATAGCTTCAATACTGTTCCAGTTTTTCGCCGATTCACCTGGAGAAAGGACCAGCACATGGTCACAGTCGGCAGGAAGCATTGAACGGGTATTGCTGTCGCACACCCAAATCTGTTTTTCCCGTAATCCGTCAAGGCTTCTGAAAACCTCTTCCAGCTTCGTTGAGCGCAACACTTGTGTAGTCCGTCCATCCAACATGCAATTGTATAGCTGTTCCATAGCATCTTATACTCCTAAAAGAGAGGCTCCACAAGGCGGGTTCTTGCAAATCCTAGCGATTTCGCTCATGATAGACGCATGATTCCAAGGTATTTTGATTGGGCAGCCACCACTCCCATGTGCGCGCAAGCCCTACATGCTTATCAACAGACAGCCCTGACATACATAGGCAACCCTTCATCACTGCATAAAGCGGGAATCGATGCCGCTGCCTTCCTAAAGGAGCAACGGGAACAAACCGCCATGCTGCTGGGTGTCCCAGCCACCACCATCACCTATACCAGTGGCGCTACTGAAAGCGATTCAATCCCGATACTCGCCCAATTGTGGAGGAGAACTCCCGGTCGGATAATCTTCAGTTCAATCGAGCATGATGCCATCAGCCAATACCGGCGCCTGCTACAGGATAAAGGATTCGATATAAAAATCCTACGGGCGCGCGACGGATATGTAGACCCTGATGAACTCACCAGCCTGCTTACTGCCGATACACAACTGGTTTGCGTGATGCTGGTGAACAATGTGGTGGGTACAGTCCAGCCTATTGCCGAAATTGCCCAGCGGATCCGGATTTTTCAAAAAGAGACCGGAAAAATGATCCACCTGCATTGCGATGCTGTACAGGCATTGGGCAAGATTCCTATCGATCTGATCCATTTGGATGTCGATTCAGCCGCTTTTAGCGCGCATAAATTCCAAGGGCCCCGGGGAGTCGGCATCCTCTACAATCGGACTGCCAACTTGATAGCGCTTTCCAAGGGCGGCGGCCAGGAACGCATGCTGCGTCCCGGAACCGAAAATACCGCGGGGATCGCCGCCATGAACGCTGCCTTGGACAATACCATGAATGGACTACCGGAAAATCTTGCCAAAGCCACTGTTCTCAGAAGGGACTTCGAGCAAAGGCTTTCCAGTTTACGGGGTGTTGCGCTGGTTTCCCCATCAATGGATTCAAATGGTAGGGTATCCCCTTATATAGCCGCTATATCCATCCACGGAATACCCTCAGAGATTTTTACCAGAGTCATGTATGACCGGGGATATTGTATCTCAAGTGGATCGGCATGTTCAAACAATACCAAACTGAAGAGCGACACACTGCTCACCTCGATGGGATTCTCTCCCTCAATGGCTGCCAGCACAATCCGTATATCATTCGGACCAGCTACCAGTAGGGAGGAACTCGCCCAGCTCTGCGACACGATACAGGAAGAATCCGAAAAACTACAGCACATTGTAAGGAAATAGTACCAATGGAAAGAAAACTCTATCTTGTGAAACTTGGAGAAATATCATTAAAAGGATTGAACCGGGAATTTTTCGAACGCAAATTGAAGGACAACATCAAGTACAAGCTACGTCCCTACCATAGCCATTGCGATCGGCAAAAAGGCCGTCTGTTCTTCGAAATCGACGGAGAAACGCCAGATGATCTGATACATGCCGCTCTTTCCACCTCATTCGGTGTCACCGGTTTTTCCCGCGCCCTGAAATGTGAGAAAAACATGGAAGCGATTTTCCAAGCGGCTAGGATACTTATCGGCCAGACGTCCTTTACCGAGGGGAAAACCGGATTTAAAGTAGAGACAGTCCGCGCCGACAAAAGCTTTCCAGTGCGTTCCTATGACGTCTCAGCCGAACTGGGTGGTTTGGTGCTCGACACCTTCCCTTCGATGCATGTCGATGTGAAAACTCCCCAGAGTGTGCTGTATGTTGAAATCCGGGATGCAGTGTATCTATACACCTCCCCTTCCAATGGCCTCGGTGGACTTCCGGTGGGAACTTCGGGAAGAGGTCTGCTCATGCTCTCAGGAGGAATCGACAGTCCGGTTGCCGGCTACCGCATGGCAAAACGTGGATTACGTCAGGAAGCGGTGTACTTCCATGCGTATCCCTATACCTCCGATGAAGCCAAACAGAAGGTTATCGCCCTTTCCAGGATCCTTACTTCCTATTGTTCAGGCATCACATTGCATGTAGTGCCTTTCACCGATGTCCAGTTGAAAATCAAGGTTACCAGCCGATCGGAAGAGAATACCCTGCTCATGCGTGCCTGCATGGTCAAGATTGCCAATAAAATCGCTTTAAACCGGAATTGCCAATGTATAGTCACTGGTGAATCCCTGGCACAGGTGGCCTCCCAGACCCTGGAGAGCCTGATTTTCACCGACAGCATGTCAGAAATGACCGTGTTCCGTCCTCTTATCGGTATGGATAAAGGTGAGATCATCGATACTGCCCGGAAGATTGGCACCTATGAAACTTCCATCCTTCCTTTCGAGGATTGCTGCACGATATTCAGCCCGAAACATCCTTTGGTCCGGCCTGATAAGCAACACATCACTGAAGCCTATCAAAAGATGGATATCGAAGCGCTTCTAGACGAGGCAGTGGCGAAAACCGAGATTTTTGTACTGTGATTCCTGATAGGGAACCTCAATGGTGGCAGGCGTTGCAGGTGCCTTCACTGGACTTGCAGCCGCCATCTGAATGGGGATGGTCGGTACAATAGAATCCATTGCCTTTGAAAATGACTGGATTCGGACTGAATATGCGCCTGATTTTTCCAGAGCATTCCGGGCAGGTGGTAATGGGATTCTCCAGCATGCTCTGTTGAATTTCAAAATGATTGTGGCAGTCATCGCACTCGTATTCGTAGATAGGCATTATTGTGACAATCCTCCGGTGGTTTTCATCAATGAACCAAACATCGTGGTGAATGATTCCAATTGTTTCTCGGTAAGCTCCATATCGTTGATCAGTACGGTCTCTTCCTGTAAAACAAATAGGTTCTTCATATCTCCAAGAGGAAGTCTGGCTCTTCTTTTTTCACCAATATAAGCACTTTTTAATAAAATGGATAGTGAATTCGCCAATTTTGGTGTATTCATCCCGATACTTCCCTGCAACACAATCTTATCATCGGCGTTCTCATCAATCACCAGCAGCATCGTCCTCACCTGTGCCAGAACAGTCCGGGGAATTTCCATACCGATGTCAATCATGGCTTTAGGCGACGCTACATAGAAACCGAACATCGAGGAAGACATACGTTTGGCCATGTCCGCGGGAATCTTCCCTACCCGCTTGGCATAGGTAGTCTCATAGGCTTTCATGTAATCGCCTTTGGAAAAGAGCAATATGCCATTTCTGGCAACCGCTACATCCAGACCTAATGTTCCATTGCGATAATAATGGGTGGTTTCGTTCTCAACCTTTTCCCAACCGGGACTCCATAGAAGCGCCGTGTTTATCACAAACTTGGAAAAATTCCCCTCGATACCTCCATAATAGGCATAGGAACCCAGGTTGGCGGTAGTTTTGTCCTGTAGGGAGCTACTGACTTCAGATGTGCTGGACTCAGGCTCATAGAAGGCTACAGAGATCCTCTGTGCCCTCTCAAGCAATCCCTCAACCAAAGCCGCCGTCTGTTGTGGCAAAGCCGTCAAAGCTTCACCATACAGGCGTTTAGATTTATCCACATCCATGGTGACCACCAGTTCAGCTGGATCGCCCATCGCTTGGAAATAAGCTTCCTCAACAAAGGGTGTGTGATGCACACACCCAGTAAGAAAGAGTATCAGTACCAGGATAAGTAGACATGGCCGGCGAACGGATTTCATCAATCAAGGATCCTTTTAGCGGCAATCCTGGCGACAAAATCGCCACATGACACCTCTATGGCGTCCAGTGTATCGGAGAAAGAGATTCCATCCGCCAAAGTCTCGCGTTTGATATAGTCGCCGAAGGCTTCAACCGCATCTCTGATGGTCTGTTCTCCAGAAATACTCAGGGCAATCCTATCAGATACCTCAAAGTCCAGGTCTTTCCGGAGATTCTGCACAGAACGGACGATATCGCGGGCGATTCCTTCAAGAAGCAGCTCCCGGGTCACTTCAGTATCGAATCCAACGGTAAGCTGCCCTTCGTTGAGCACTTTCATGTGTTCCTGTTCCGAACGCTGTACCACGATATCGCTTTCAGAAACTGCAATCTCCCCTTCCTTATAGGCCAGCACAATGGAATGCCCCTCGAGGATACGTCCAATAACCGCGCTATCCAGATCCTGGATTTTCGCGGCCACTTCCTTCATGTTCTTGCCGAGCTTTTGTCCAAGGGCTTTGAAATTGGCCTTTGCCAGATAGGTAACCAATCCTGTCTCATCCTGTTGGATAGAGACTTCCTTGACATTCAGTTCCTCGGCGATGATTCCCTGCATCCCGGACAGAATATTCCGTTCGCCTTCATCGCGGGTTACCAGAACCAGCTTTCTGAGGGGCTGCCGTATCTTGATATTATGTGAACTGCGCAACGACCGGCCCATGGTGATAGCCTGTTGGGTAAGCGCCATCATCTTTTCAAGCTGGTAGTCCCGGTGCGACTCATCATAATCTGGGAAATCCGTCAGATGGATCGATTCTGGCATTGAACCGGTCCTGAGGTTTTGATAGATCTCTTCGGTAGTGAAAGGAATGACCGGAGCGGCGACATGGATCAGCTTCATCAGGACCGCATACAATGTATCATAAGCCATCTTTTTATCCATATCGTTCTCGGAACGCCAGAACCGACGGCGGCTGCGGCGTATGTACCAATTGTTCAGAGAATCAATGAACGACAGGATGGCGGTACAAGCGCGCTGGGTCTCATAATGGTCCCAGGCTTCGGTAACTTCGTTTACCAAGGCCTCGGTAGCGGAAAGGATCCACTTGTCCATGGGATTGTCAAGTTTGCTGAAATCTGTGGTTGAAGGTTCATATCCATCGATATTCGCATAGGTGACAAAGAATGAGTATGCATTCCACAAAGGAATGATCAGTGTCTTGAGCACATCTTTTACAGATTCATCGGAAAATCTGAGATCCTCGGCACGGGTAACCGCACTGTTCATCAAAGAGAATCTAAGCGCATCGGCACCATATTGATTCACCAGATCCATGGGATCGGAATAATTGTGGAGCGACTTGGACATTTTTTTACCTTCAGCGGTAAGGACAATGCCATTGGTTACACAATTGTAGAAAGCAGGTTTGTCGAATAATGCCGCGCCAAGGATGACCAGTGTATAGAACCACCCACGGGTCTGATCCAGACCCTCACAGATGAAGTCTCCCGGGAAATGGCTTTCTACAAACTCTTTGTTCTCAAACGGATAATGGTTCTGGGCATATGGCATGGAACCCGATTCGAACCAACAGTCAAGCACATCAGGGATACGGCACATGGTTCCCTTTCCATCCGGGCTGGGCCAAGTGATCTCATCCACAAAATGCTTGTGCAGATCAGTTACCTTAACGCCGCCTTTTTTCTCCAGTTCGGCGATCGATCCAATCACCTCAATATAATCTGACCCATCGCATTTCCACACGGGAATCGGGTTTCCCCAGAAACGGTTGCGGCTTATCGCCCAATCCCGGGCACCTTCAAGCCATTTGCCAAAACGGCCATACTTCAGATGGTCGGGAATCCATGTTATCTGGTCGTTGGCGGCAAGCATGGAGGCCTTGAGTCTGGTGACATCCACATACCAGCAGGACATTGCACGATAGATCAGAGGCTTATGCGTGCGGTAGCAGAATGGATAACTGTGGAGTATGTTCTCTTTCTTCACCAGTTTTCCATTTTCTTTCAGCCAGGCGATGATGGATTTATCGGTGTCCTTCACGAACTGGCCTTTCCATAAGGGAACTTCCTCGGTGAAACAACAATCATCATCGATTGGACACACCACAGGGATTCCGGTATTCTTCAAGACCTGGTAGTCATCCTCGCCAAAACCAGGGGCAGTATGGACAATTCCACAACCATCCTGAGTCGTGACATAATCGCCAAGCACCGTGATGAAGGCTCCGTTGTTCTTTAGATGACTGAAAAAAGGAAACAGGGGTTCATACGTCATTCCGGCCAATTCAGATCCCTTGAAACGCTGAAGGATTTCATACTGTCTGGAATCGTTATAATAATGGGACAGACGCTCTTCGCCCAGGATGTAGCAGTCTTTTCCGTTTTCCAAGTCACGTACTTTCACATAGGTGATTTCGGGTCCCAAAGCCAAAGCAAGATTGGAAGGCAGTGTCCAGGGAGTGGTTGTCCACGCCAGGAAATAAGTATCCTCCATCCCATCCACCTTGAACCGAACCGTGATGGCGGGATCAGTGACATCCTGATATCCTCCAAGGTTCACTTCAAAATTGGAAAGCGGAGTCGCCAAAGCGGGACTATAGGGAAGTATGTTGTATCCTTTATAGATCAATCCTTTGTCAAACAATGTTTTGAATACCCACCAGATGGATTCCATATAGGTGGTGTCCATGGTCCGATATCCATTCTCGAAATCAACCCAACGCCCCATGCGGTTGATAGTATGTTTCCATTCGGAGGTATAACGGAGCACAATCGAACGGCATTGTTCATTGAAGCGGGCGATACCATACTCCTCTACCGCTTTGTGCCCGCTGATATTCAGAGTCTTTTCCATCTCATGTTCAACCGGCAGGCCATGGCAGTCCCATCCAAAACGGCGGTTCACCCGTTTCCCCTTCATTGTCTGATACCGTGGATAAAGATCCTTGATGGTTCCTGGAACCAGATGTCCAAAGTGAGGCAAACCTGTGGCAAACGGAGGACCATCATAGAACACGTATTCGTTATCTGCTGGTCGGTTATTGACAGATTTTTTAAATATATCGTTATCTTCCCAAAATTTCTGGATTCTTTCCTCCATCTTCGGGAACTCTGTTTTTGGATCTACCGAATGAAACATCTGGTCACTCCTGATTACGTTGATATAGACAGCATGGGCCTTTGCAAGCCGGTCCATGACATCAATGCGGTAAATATAGACATTTCTGTGGTTATATTCAATCTGTATTGACAATAGTATTTCTCTTGTCTAGCATGGAACAATGATTCCCTTTCCTATTCCCGACACCGTCCGATCCTTTGCCAGATTCTTCTCACAAGCCGGTTTTTCCCTTTATATTGTTGGGGGAGCGGTACGTGACTATTATCTGGACAGAGCGTCCACGGATTTCGATTTTGCCACCGATGCGATGCCTGAGGAAGTCAAGAAACTCTTCCATACCGTGCTGCCCACTGGAATCAAACATGGAACCGTCACTGTGCTTTTCAAGAACCAACGTTTTGAGGTGACCACTTTCCGTGTCGATGGTGAGTACCATGATATGCGCCATCCCGATTCAGTTCAGTTTGTCCGCTCATTGTCCGAGGATTTGAAACGCAGGGACTTCACCATCAATGCGCTTGCTGTACATGCATATAGCGGTGAACTGGTCGATCTGCATCAAGGATTGCAGGATCTCGAAAGAAAAACAATCGCGGCAATCGGAGATCCTGTCCAGCGTTTCACCGAGGATGCGTTGCGCATCATGCGTGCCTGCCGTTTTGCCTGCCAGCTAGACTTCTCCATTGAAAAACACACCAAAGAAGCTATGCGTGAGCTTTCGGGGAACCTGTCGCGGGTGTCAGCAGAGCGCATCCGTGAGGAGTTCATGAAGATACTCTCCTCGTTGAAACCTTCGGATGGTCTGCTACCTATGGATGAATGCGGAGCTTTGGATGTCATTCTGCCTGAACTTACCCGGGGGAAGCATATCCTTCAACGGGGTGCCCATAGGTACGATGTATTCACCCATTGTCTGGTTAGCTGTGATGCCGCTCCCCAGTCAAAACCCCTGGTGCGTATGGCTGCGCTCCTGCATGATATAGGTAAGGTCGATGCATTGAAAATGGATGCCGACGGTTTTCCTACTTTTTTCAGGCATGGCCTGATTTCCGCGGATATTTCCCATAATATCCTAATGCGCCTGAAGTTCTCGAATGAGGATCGGGAGATTGTGGAGAACCTCATCAGAAACCATATGTTCCATTACACTCCGGATTGGACCGATGGTGCGGTTCGACGTTTCATCAACACAGTCGGTTTGAAAAACATTCCTGATCTGTTCGATCTTCGCCTGGCAGATCAGGTAGGAATAAGCGGATCGGGCAATCCAAAAGTGTTGGAAGAGTTCTCCCAACGTATCATCCAAGTGTTGGAAAAAGGCTCTGCGCTACGTATTGCTGACCTGGCTATCGATGGCAGGACACTTGAGGAACTCGGTATCCCCAAAGGTCCTGTGATGGGTCTGATTTTAAAGGAACTGCTTGAGACTGTCCTGGATGATCCAAGTCAGAATGAAACTGGACGTCTACGCACCATCGCCGGGAACTTCTATCTTCAGCGTGTCGCTATAGGTGATCATTCTCCCACAAGCTCATCATAGGCGATTTTCGCCACAGCCTGTTCGGCCTCTTTCTTATTCCCACCTGGTGCGGGACCGTAGATTTTTTTCTGTATTGATACCTGCATCCAGAAAATATTCTCATGCTCAGGACCGGTTTTTCTAACCATCTCGTATCTAGGGTAGGATTTATAAGTTTTTTGCGCCCACTCTTGGAGCATGGTCTTGTAATCTTTGCGGTGTTTGTTCGCCAGCACATTCTTAATTTCAGGAACAAGCAGACGTTGGATGAATTCAGTAGCATTTTTAAACCCGGCATCTAAGAAATAGGAACCGAAGATCGCTTCCATGCAATCGGCAAGCAGCCCTTTCTTTGAGCGTCCACCGGAATACTCCTCACCTTTGCCGACTAGGATGAAATTATCAACACGTAGCTTCCGTGCGATCGAAGCCAGGCTATCCTCACTGACAACAAAGGACTTGATACGTGAAAAATCGCCCTCATCCAGATTGGGAAGATGGGTGAATAGCCAATCGCTTACCACAAGACCCAGAACGCTATCGCCAAGAAATTCCAAACGCTCGTTGTTGTCGATATCCTCATGGCTTTCGTTAGCGAAAGACCGATGGGTAAAGGCAAGGTTGAGCAACTCGGTATTCTTATATTTGATTTCCGCTTGCTTCTGAAATAAAACAAGCTCCCGTTTTCTCTCAGAAGAGATTTGGGGAGCTTTCCCGAAGTCAAATGCTTTCATAAAAACTGACATGCTCTCTTTGCGTCCAACCTATTTCAGAAGTTTGGAAAGGAAATCCACCGCATCGCGGACAGTCTCGAATTCATTGGCTTTTTCATCTGGAATGGAAACACTCATTTCCTCTTCGATCGCATACACCAATTCGTAGGTGTCAAGACTATCGGCTCCAAGATCCTTGCGGAAAGAGGAATCCATGGTAATCCGGCTCTCATCTATCTCAAGTTTTTCTGCAATCAGACTTTTTACTTTTTCATATACAGCTTTAGAATCCATGTGTTAACTCCTATGGTAAGATATTGGAAAAGCGGATCAGGCCATTTTCTCCTGCTCAATGATCTGCTTGCCACGATAGAAACCGCACTTGGGACATACTCTGTGGGGAACCACAAGGTTGCCGCAAGTACCACAAACAGTCAAAGTTGGAGCAGCAAGCTTCATATTCATAGTTCTCCGGGATGAATGACTTGCTTTGGAAGTCTTATGTTTAGGTACCGCCATGTTTTAACCTCTTTATCAAATTTATATGCTTTTGTGAGAATAACGAAATTACCGTTTCATGTCAACATCTTCACTCTACTTATCAATTTTTCCGCCACCAAACGTGGCACCATTGAACTCACATCTGCTCCAAATGCCGCCATTTCCTTGATAGCTGAAGAACGGAGCACAAAATAATGGGGATCGGTAGGCATGAACAACACTTCAAGTTCTGGATACAATTGCTTATTGGTCATGGCCAGCTCGAACTCATAACCAAAATCGACTAATGCCCGGACACCTCTGACCATCACCTGGATATCGTTCTGACGAGCGTATTCAACCACCAGACCATTCCAGATGACCACCTCAACATTGTCATAGGTTTTAAGTAGCTGTCTTAGCATATCCGTACGTTCCTGCGCAGTGAACAGGCACTTCTTGGATACATTGTCCGCAACCACGACTACGACTGAATCGAACAGTTTTGCACAACGCTCAATCAGATTCAAATGACCATTGGTCGGTGGATCGAATGAGCCTGGAAGCATTGCCTTAAGATGTTTATTCTGTTTTTCCATAACCATGCTACTTCTTCCTGCTTTCAACATATTTCTTCATGAAGGCATACGTCTCAGGATTCTCATAATTGATCCGTTTGACGATAGTGAATTTACCTTCACTCTGCAACTCGATCACCGCGAAAACACCCCGTCCGATATAGGAGACTTTCTGATTGGGAAGGATCTTCTCATCATCGGCGATCTTTCTCAGTACGCAATCAAAATGGGAAAAAGTCTCCGGTTCAGGTCCGCCGATTGATTGGGCGATACTTTCGATATTCTTCCCGCATATGGAGCATAATGGATTCGGCTCATGCACCCGCGGAACTATAACCGGGATCTCACTTTTTACAGGACGCACTTCCTGTACAGATTCTTCCACCTTGGTATTTGTCTTTCCCTGCTGGGGTTGTTTCCCACCCTTCCTATGTTTCCTATGGCTGTCGTTTTTCTTGCCTACATGGTGCTGGCTATTATTCTGCGGTGCCTTCTCTTGTGGATTCGCCATCAACATACCCCTTCCATATGGATTGTCTCGTCACCCTGGAGGAGGATGACATCGACACGTGTGCAATCATACCTCAATTGCGTATGACATGCAATGTAATCGGAAAAACCTCCCAGAAGACGTTTCCGTTTACGTCCATCCACCACGAACCTGATATCGTCAAAGGGAAAATAAGGATGGCTCCATAGTTTCACCTCAACACATACCAAGACCCGTTCCTGCGGCTCAAAGGCTACAATATCAAGCTCACCCAAAGGGGACCGGAAATTTCTCTCAAGTATCCAATAGCCCTTTCCCAGTAGATACTGAACCGCCCGATCCTCGCCAGCTTTTCCCTTGATATGGTTCTGCTTGCGATAATCCATCGGAATCCACCTGCCCTAGAAAAAAAAATGGACGGATGCATGCCACAACCGTCCTCTGTTCAAGGAATAAGACAAATAGACTATTTGACTTTCCTGAGAATAAGCTCGGGAATCTTCGCAGCTTTTCCAACTTTGGAACGGATATAATAGAGCTTGGCTCTTCTGACCCGTCCACGGCGGATAACTTCGATACTCTCGATTCTGGGTGAATGGATAGGGAAAATCCTCTCCACACCCACACCATAGGAAATCTTGCGGACAATAAATGTTTTCCGTATTCCGCTGTTATTGATGGCGATGACCAAACCTTCATAGATCTGAATACGCTCTTTATCGCCTTCTTTGATAGTGAAGTGCACCTTCACGGTATCTCCAACGTGGAAATTCTCCGCATTTTCCTTCATCTGTACTGATTCAATCGCCTTGATCACATCCATCTTCTTCGATCCCCTTCGCAATATGTTCTTCTTTCAACTCACGCACAATCTTTTTAGATTTCCCATCCAAATCCGCAATGTCCAACAGTTCCGGTCGGTTAGAGAAAGTCTTTTCCAATCGCTTTCTCATACGCCATTCACCGATCCGGGCGTGATGACCCGACAATAATATCTCAGGAACATCAATTCCGCAATAGGTTACAGGCCTAGTATACTGAGGATATTCCAATAATCCATCGGTAAAACTCTCCTCAATAAGCGATTCACCGCTGATAACACCATCTATCAGACGATAGACAGCATCGACAATCACCAGAGCGGCGACCTCCCCGGACGATATGACATAATCACCGATGCAAATCTCGTCATCAACATACAGGTCAATGATTCTTTGGTCAATACCTTCATATCGACCACAGATAATGACCAGTTCTTCCTCTTTGCTGAGTTCCTGAGCCAGTTTCTGGGTAAAGAGCCGCCCGGAAGGCGAAGGATACAATACTCTCCTGTGCTGGCAGCCAAGAGAATCAAGAGCCCTCCCCAAAGGTTCAGGCTTTATCACCATCCCAGCCCCTCCGCCATAAGGAGAATCATCACACGTTTTGTGCTTGTCCTCAGCGAAATCCCGGAAATTCACCAGATTGTAGCTGACCGAGCCCTTCTCAACTGACTTGGCCATAATCGAGTTCGTAAAATAACTCTCCACAATCCCAGGAAAAAGGGTAACAATATCGATTTTCATGAAAGCAACCAAGGAGCGGTAAGCTCAAGCTCCTTCCTTCCGATATCGACCTTCCCCACATACTGATCCATAAAAGGCACAAGATATCGCTTTCCATCGGCAACCGATTCAACCTCAAGCAAAAGTGCCTGAGGCCCATCGATCACACTGACAACATGCGCCACAACGGTTCCATCGGAAACGAGTGCGCACGCACTGAGATCGGCGACATAGTATTCGCCCTCTTCCAGTGGAGCGGCTGCTTCCCGGGGTACCCAGATTTCCCATCCTGTGTACGTGCTGGCTGTCTCGGGGGTATCGACTCCCTTGATCTTCACCAAAGCGTCATTGCCGGAAATCCTTACTTCCTCAAAGATGCACTTGCGCTCTTTCCCGTCCTTACGCAAGAGCACCTCGTTGATGCCAACAAGATGCCCGTACTCATTGGAAAAAGCAAAGAGTTTAAGAAACCCATGTACTCCGTGCGGAGCTTTCAGGATTCCGGTTGCCAAATATTCCATCAGTCAAGTATTTCCAAAGAAACGTGTCTTCCGTCTTTTGTCGATGAAGCGCTCAAGATGATTCTGATAGCGTTCGCGATACGGCCTTGTTTGCCAATCACTTTGCCGACATCATCCGAAGCGACTTTAAGCTCAAGAATGGTGTTTTTCTCACCCTCGATGACATTCACAGCGACTTCGTCTGGCTGGTCCACCAATGACTTCACAATATATTCTACAAGATCTTTTTCCACGTCGGTCTCCTAGAGTTATTCCTGAGTGGATCTTGTAACAAAGATATTATGGTTATTAAGAATTTTCCTGACAGTAGCCGAAGGCTGAGCGCCTTTGGAAAGCCAATCCTTGATACGATCCTCTTTCAAAAAAACCTGCTTTTCTTCCGGATCGATCGGGTGGTACTGCCCCACCTCTTCGAGGGTTCGGCTGTCGCGGGCCGCTTGGGAGTCGATGACAACCAACCGATAATAGGGTTTCTTCTTGGAACCGAATCTTTTCATTCTGATACTTGTACTCACAACTTCCTCCTACTCAACTACATACCCATCTGTTTCATTATTGAAGCTTGGTATTTTTTATTTTTTGCGAACTTTTTCATGGTAAGCCGCATGGTCTCGAATTTCTTCAGAAGCCTATTCACATCATACACCGATGTTCCACTCCCTTTAGCCACCCGTTTACGCCGGGCAGGACCTATTATACGGAAATTTTCCCTTTCCGCATAGGTCATCGATTGGATAATCGCCTTTTCTCTTTTCAATTCCGCGGTGTCGATGTCATCCTCACTCACATTGCCTTTCGCTCCGGGAATCATATCAAGTATCTTATCAACAGAACCCATTTTTGTCATGCGGTCAAGCTGTTCCAGATAATCCTGCAGATCGAAAGTCGCTTTGGACATCTTCTCCTGCATCCGTTCAGCTTCCTTGATGTCCATGGTCTCCTGGGCTTTCTCAACCAAAGAGACCACATCACCCATTCCCAGTATCCTGGAAGCCATCCGATCGGGATAAAAAGGATCCAGATCCTCGAGCTTTTCTCCCACACCGATGAATTTGATCGGTTTCCCGACAATGGATCTGATGGATAGCGCCGCGCCACCCCGGGTATCTGAATCGAATTTGCTGAGTATCACTCCGCTGATACCCACTTTTTCCTCGAACTCCTGGGCAATGGCCACTGCGTTCTGGCCAGTCATCGCATCGGCTACAAAGAGCGTTTCATCGGGATTGAGCACCTTATGGATGTTACCGATCTCATCCATCATGTCTTCATCCAGATGCATCCGTCCTGAAGTATCGACTATCAGTACATCGTAGAGTTCGCGCTTTGCCTTTGCCAGAGCGTTCTTGGCGACCTTCACAGGATCCTTGGAGTCCTCGCTATAGACAGGTACCCCCGCCTTCTCTCCCAGTATCTGCAATTGCAGTATGGCAGCTGGCCTTACAAGGTCTGCCGCCACCAACAGGGGCTTGCGTCCCTGCTTTTTCAGCTTTAGAGCCAGTTTTGCAGCTGTGGTGGTCTTTCCCGAACCCTGGAGGCCCATCATAAGGATGACCGAGGTTGTATCGGGACCTTTGAGGTTTAATCCCTGCTGGTCAGGATCACCAAGAAGCTGTACCATCTTATCGTACACGATTTTAATGAACTGCTGTCCGGGATTGACCGACTGGAGCACTTTCTCTCCGGTGGCCTCCTCCATTGTCCGGTTCACAAACCGTCTGACAACACGAAGATTCACGTCGGCTTCCAAAAGTGCGACTTTTATCTCCTCAACAGCATCCTGGATATTCTTTTCCGTTATCTTTGATTTTCCAGTAAGAGAGCGTGCGATCTGGGTAAATCTTGTACTTATTGAATCAAACATTCTCCATCCACTTCTATCCGCTTTATGGTAAAGATTTATACTTTATTATCCGAATCCATGTCAACCTGTTCGCTATAGATGGCGGCTTTATCCGCATCCATACCGAGTCTATAGCTGACAGCTTTTGAGACACCCCGTTCCTGCATTGTCACCCCTAGAAGAGTGGAGGAACCCATCACTGTATGTTTGTTGTGCGTGATGATGATGAATTGTGACTTCTTGCTGAAATCCTCAAGCACATTCAAAAAAAAGCCTATGTTCCGATCATCCAAGGCCGCATCTATCTCATCGAGTATGCAGAACGGTGAGGGTTTGACCTTATAGGTGGCGAATAGGAGCGCCACCGCAGTCAATGATTTCTCACCACCCGAAAGCGGTGCCAATCGGTCCAGTTTCTTACCAGGAGGTTGGGCCAGGATGTCTATACCGCTTTCCAGTACATTGTCAGGTTCAAGGAGCTTCAATTCCGCCCGGCCTCCACCGAACATCCTATGGAACATCTCCTGGAAATTGACTCTGATCCTGTTGTACGAATCGATGAACAACTCCTCGGAACGTTTGGTAATCTCATCGATAACCCTGGTCAGGTCATTCTTGGCTTTTTCCAGATCTCCCATCTGTTTCACTAGAAAATCATAGCGATCCTTGATCTCAGCGAATTCCTCGCTGGCCATATGGTTGATATATCCCATTCCCTGAATCTGCTTCTTGATCTCAGTAAGACGTTCCCTCAGAGCTGGAAGATCATCCAGCTCTCCAGCGGTGAGTCTCCCTTCAAATTCCTTCAGACTCTTCCCATTGGTATCGTAGTAGTTCATATACACATCCTGTATCTGACCGTTGATGGTCTCGATATGGAATGCGTATTTATCCGTAGCAGTCCGCAACAGGTTCAGCTGTTCATACCGTTCATTCAATTCCATCCTCTGGCTAGAGATACGTATGTTTGCTTCTTCAATGACAGCCAGGACATCGGACAATTGGCCTTGCATATGTTCAATTTCATCAGCGATCCGCTGTTGCTCATCTTTGACATTGGCCATCTGGGCAACCGCTTCCTCAACCCTTTCTCTGGCAAGCTGAGCCTCTCGCTCGGCATCTCCTAAAAGATATTGCTGTTCGGTGAGACTTCTTTCCAGGTTCTCAATCAAGGATTTTGAACTCTTCGCCTGGGCTGAGAAATCTCCCAACATGACCTTGAGCTGCAAAGATTGTCCACGATGCTGTTCCAATTGCTGGGCCAGGTGCTTGTTTTCTTCCCGCAGTACTTGTATCTCCGCACGGTTTGATGCGATTTTCTGCCGGGCGGCTTCCATGGAACCATCAATCTGATGCTTGTGAGTGATGATTCCTTCTGGAGCCAGGAACTCATCGATAAAATCCGGAATCGTATGGCAATAGGTATTGAATAAAGTCTCCAATGAGGTAAAAGCGGCCCCGATATCGCTGAGGATCCTATCCCACTGGGCAATTGCCGCGGGGAATTCCACTGCACGGTTCTTAGCCATTCCAGCCAATTGTGACGCATAGGAACGCTGGTCAGACAACTGTTTGATACACTGCTGGAGTTTCTCAAGGAAATCACTCTCGGCTTTTTTCCTCATGGTACCTGAATAACCGCTACGATCTAGCTTCTCATCCAACTGGGATACAATCGCATCGGTAAGCGCCTGCAACTGCAGCGCGAAATTCTTTTGATCATTCTCTGCTTTGATGATCTGTTGCTCTTTATCCTCGATTCCATTCTCATGGTCCAACATCAACCGCTGGATACCTTCCATCGCAGTCTCATTGCGTAGGATCTCTTCATTCAATGACGCGATACGTCCATTGATCACATCGACATGATCACGCTGATCCTCAATACCTTCTTTGTCCCGGCTGATACGTTCAGAAATCTGGGCACTACGGGAGACAGCTTCGTCCTTGCTGCGTGAGAAATCCCGGAACCGTTGCTGCAGCAGCACCAGATTATCGCGTTTGCTATTCTGCTGTTCATCGAGTCTTTGCAAACGTGTCTGGATGTTGAAGCGTAGGTCCGTATGCTGGCGCATCTCGGTCTGTTGCGTCTCAATCTGATACGAACTGTCCTTGATGCCTTCATTCAACTGGTCATATTCTTCCTGGCTCTTGTGTAATTCTTCCTGGCGGGTATCCCTGAGCAACATGAGGGTTTTCACATTGGAGAGCTGGACGTCCACCTCGATAGCTGAGCGTTCCTTCTCCAGTTCACGGTATCGTTCAGCTTTGGCCGCTTGGATTTTACGGGAATCGTATTGCCGTTTCACCTCGCTGAGAAGAGTCTCTACCTGTTCAATATTCTCCTGAGTGCGCTCAAGTTTCCTGGTCGCCTCCAGACTTTTCAGTTTATATCTGGTGATTCCCGCGGCTTCCTCAAAAATATACCGGCGGTCCTCGGGTTTGTTGGAAAGGATTTGGTCAATCTTGCCTTGTTCCAGGATGGAATAGGCGGATTTACCCACCCCGGTATCGAAAAACAACTCACGCACATCTTTTAGCCGTACCTGATTGCGGTTGATAAAGAATTCGTTCTCACCGCTACGGAACAAGCGGCGTTTGATCTCCACTTCGACATGTTCAATGGGAAGCAGACCTTCCTCATTTCCCACCACCAAGGTGACCTCAGCCACATTGAGCGGTTTACGTGACTCAGTGCCATTGAAAATGACATCTTCCATTTTCCCAGCACGCAGTGTTTTTGTTGACTGTTCACCCAGAACCCATTTGATTGCATCGACGATGTTGCTTTTCCCGCATCCATTTGGACCAAGCAACGAGGTGGTGCCGTCCGCGAACTCCAAGCGGGTCTTGTCGGCAAAAGATTTAAAACCAAATAGTTCCAGGCTTTTTAAGAACAACGGACACTCCAAAATCAAGCTATTCTGCCAGAGTATAGCATGAAACATCCGAATACACAAATTCAGCTTTCCAAACAGCTATGTATGATAATCAGGTTTATGCCCAAGGTGCTGGGCATTGACTAAAAACCAAACCCCATTACAATCGGGATATGGAAATCATCTGTGGAATCGATGAAGCTGGACGGGGTCCTCTTGCTGGACCGGTATGCGCTGCCGCGGTGGTGCTGCCTCCCGATTTTCCTTTTGGTATCCTCAACGATTCCAAAAAACTCTCTACCAGAAAACGTGCCGAGGCCGAATTGATTATCAAAGAACGCGCCATAGCTTGGGCGGTTGCGTGGGCAAGTCCTCGGGAAATCGATGAAATCAATATCCTGCAAGCCAGTATGCGTGCCATGGAACGTTCATACCGCCGTATCTCACAAACCGGTCTCGCCGTGTCGAAAGTATTGGTGGATGGCAATCGCAAGCCCGACCTGCCGGTGGAATGCGAGGCCATTGTGAAAGGTGATGCCAAAGTGTTTGAGATCATGGCCGCTTCGATTCTGGCAAAAACGGCAAGAGACCGCCTGATGATATTATTATCAAAACGCTATCCACAGTGGGGCTATGATATCCACAAAGGCTACCCCACTGCGATGCATAGAAAAGCCTGCCGGCTATACGGTCCCAGCCCGATCCAGCGCAAGACCTTCAGATACTGACTCCCCAAGGCAACGTTATTTTTTCTCTTGTGACTGTTTGATGAAATCCAAGGATTTCTGGAACTCCTTGGTGAACTCTCCGACATCCTCCTGATACACCACAATAGATTGGCGGATGAATTTACCCCCACCCCCCTCCGTCCCCTTGCTTTCAACAATATTCAGGAAGAGATCGCCATATACATTTTCCTTCACATTGAAAAAATACGTTCTGTCATTGGTGATCAGTTTACTGGAAAACACTTCTCCACGCACGCCCATCGCATTACCCTCTTGTCAAAAAAAAACCTGGCTAGGCCAGGCTTGCAGTAAGCGCCCGACGGGAATCGAACCCGCCTCTTCAGCTTGGAGGGCTGAGGTAATACCACTATACCACAGGCGCACACTTAGTACGGGACTATGTATATAATAATCCGCAAACATGGTCAAGAGCTTAACTGAAAAACTATTGTTCCCCCGCTTGGTCTTCGGACATCTATGTAGTATGATGGATTTCTGATTCAAGGAGCTGCTACATGGAAGATTGGAAGACAAAATACTCGGACGTGATCATACATTCCGCCCTCAACCTACAGGAGGGTGAATCCCTCTCGATCAATACAAATCCATCTACATTGGATTTTGCCCAACAGCTTGCCAGGATAGCCTGCGAGATCACTTTACAGCAAGTGAATGTGGTCCTAGTCGACCATGGCATACCCAAAGAAGTGATTCCCTTCCATCCATTGGAAAATGATCAGCTTTCCTCAGGTCCCACCGGTTTTGTGCTTTTACGGTTGGATGATACCGAAGAGCGTGAATGGAATCCCCAGGATGCGCCTGAGGAAATTGTCCGGGACATGGCATTGCTGCAAAAACATGGTATCCTTTGCCCTCCTCCTTTGAATAGACAGGTGGCTCCATGGGCGCTTCTTGCGGTTCCCGGTCCGGTATGGGCTATAAAACTACTGGGGCAAAGTGCTTCGGAAGAGGATCTTTGGCAGCTGATATCGAGCACACTCAAACTCAATTGCCTGCATCCCACAGAAGCCTGGAACGACCAAGCCCGTTTGATCCAACAGCGTCTGGACACCCTGAACGGGCTTCAGATCGACCATCTGCATTTCCATGATGAAGAAACCGATTTAAAAGTCGGTCTGGTGCAAGGCTCACATTGGAGAGGTGGCCGGCAGTCACTTCCCAACGGACGGGTTTTCATACCCCAGTTTCCTCTGGAACGCGTCAGCGCCCTGCCCGCACGCAATGCTGTGACTGGAACCGTACGCTCATCCAAACCCATCCATTTGCTGGGTGGTATCGTGGAGGGAGCATCTTTCATCTTTGAACAGGGCAGGATCGTGAGCCATCAGGCCCTAAAAGGCGACCATCTGCTTGATCTCCTGTTCAGTGTGGATGAAGGAGCCTCCTATCTGGGTGAGATCACTTTGATTGATGAGGCCAATCCTCTTTCAGCTTTCAGTGATTTCTATGGCCATAGTGGATTCGATGACAATCTATCCACCTCTATGGTTTTTGGTGGCGGTGATGCATTGTACATTTCTGAATCACCTATGTTTGAGAGCAGCCAGGATCTTCAGAAAAGAACCGGCTGCAATACCAGCGATATCCACGCCCCGGTGAAAATCGGGACCAGACATCTGAAAGTCACCGCCGCACTCACCGATGGAAGTCAACAAATCATCATGGAAAACGGCAGATTCCTATTCTGATGATGGACAATGCATTCCATAAAGGAGCCAACATGAAAACAGTCGAACAATTGGTCAAAGATTATGCGCGACTTGTCATTGAATCGGGTATCAATCTGTACAAAGGGCAATCGCTTTTAATCAAGACCTCATACGATGGCTATTATTTTGCCCAAGCGCTGGCTGAATCAGCGTACGACCACGGTGCCCAGTTGGTGAAAATCGAGATCAATGATCTTAAGCTCATGAGAAAAAGGACTGAAACCCAGTCGATTGAGACTCTCTCTCTCCTTCCCGACTATGAAAAGCAAGTAGATTATGAAATGATGGCCAAAGATTGGGCATACATCTATATCGACAACACAGAAGACCGTTTCTGGTTGGCCGATGCCGATGCCACCCGACTTTCAGCTTTGAGATCGACTACCAGCCGATGGCACCATATCTATCAAACAAGCCGGATGAGGCATGAACACCCTTGGTGTGTCATCTGCGCGCCAGGTCCAGTCTGGGCCCGGAAGGTTCTGGGTGGGAAAGCCACCACAGAGAATCTGTGGCACATATTGGAACCCATACTGAAATTGGATGCCGATGATCCGGCCAAAGCCTGGACCGAATACTGCGATATGTTGCTTGGACGCTGCGCTTGGTTGGATTCCCTTCAGATCGCCCAACTGAATTATACCAGTGCCAAAACCGATTTGACCATAGGTTTCAGGGAAGAACATCTATGGGCAGGAGGAGGAGATCCATTGCCAAACGGTCGATGGTTCCTGCCCAATATACCTACCGAGGAAGTCTTCACCGTACCTGATCTGGCAACTGCCCAGGGACATGTGGCTACCACACGTCCAGTTTCAGTAATGGATTCTCTGGTTGAAGACGCGCTGATAACCTTTGAAAAAGGCAAAGTGGTCTCCTGTACCGCTAGGATTGGACAATCGGTCATGGATAGTTTTCTAAAAACGGATGAAGGCGCCTCAAGGCTTGGGGAAGTGGCTTTAGTGGATGAACAGTCAGCGATAGCCAGATCACAGTGGATATTCGGTTCCATTCTGTTTGACGAGAATGCATCCTGCCATCTAGCCTTGGGAGCAGGATATCCCTCCTGCCTCAAAGGCAGTGCCAAGCTATCCTCAGACGCCCAGTTGATCGCCGCTGGATGCAATGTATCGCTGGTCCATACCGATTTCATGGTTGGATGCGCCGATATGGAAATAATCGCGCTTACCCGTTCGGGAGAACAGGTTGTTATCATGGAGAATGGAAAATTCACACATTGATTGGGTGGATATCAGCTCTGTGAAGCCACCATCAGGCGCAGACCTTCCAGAGTATGCAAAGGTTCAAGGTTATCGATTCTTCCAATCAAGGGGGCAATGGTTGTGGATAATCCTCCTGTGGCGATGACTTTGACCTTGCACTTGATCTCTTCCTCGATTCTGGCAATCAGTTCTTTCACCAAACCTGCATAACCCTGCATTATACCGCCCCGTATGGATTCCTCTGAATTCCTGCCTATCACTGTCTTTGGCAATGACAGCTCCACTTGGGGAATCTGGGCGGTATTGAGAAACAGGGAATTCACCGCAGTGACCAACCCAGGTACAATGGCTGCTCCCAGAATATCTCCAGAAGCTGATACCGTGGTGAATGTCAGAGCAGTTCCAAAATCCAGGATCACACAGGCCTCAAGGGGATACTTTTGATGGGCAGCCACCGCATTGGCTACCATATCGTTGCCCATCTCGGCAGGAATGCTCGCCTGGTTCAATCCAAAAGCTGTCTTGTGAGAAGCCATGGTCGGTTCGATATGGCATAGCCGTTGCACCACCTTCTGAAAGGAGCGTGTAAGGTTGGGCACCACTGAACAAACCACCGCGGATTTGATATCCGAACCATGGAATCCGGCATGCTCGAGCATGCTTTCCACCACAACCAAATATTCATCGGTGGTTTTTTTAAGATCGGTGTATATGCGCCAACTGGCTACCCAGCGGCCACCATCATGGACCGCCATTACGATGTTAGAGTTCCCGATATCGAAAACCAACAGCATGACGGAGCCTCCTTGTCAGATCGATACCGCGTTATGTTCCACATAATAGGAATCACGCAGTGCCTGGACATCCACATTCGAAAGATACTCCTCAAGCTTCATCATCCGGTCGATCACATGTCCATGGGGAGCAAACTCCACAATCCGGTTGGCGATTGTATCGACAAACTGATGGTCATGGCTATTGAACAAGACAACACCGGTGAAAGCGATCAGTCCATCGTTCAATGAGGAGATAGCCTCCAGATCCAAATGGCTGGTTGGCTCATCGAAAATCAACACATTTCCCTGTTCAAGCATCATCTTGGCAAGTACGCAGCGGACTTTTTCTCCTCCACTGAGCACTGTGCAGTCTTTTAGAGCCTCATCCCCGGTGAACAGCATGCGCCCAAGGAAGGAGCGCACAAAGGTATCGTCTTTTTCCACTGAATATTGGCGAAGCCAATCGGTGATGGGTAGATGCTCGGTAAAATAATACCAATTATCTTTAGGGAAATAACTATGCTTTGTGGTTACTCCCCACTCGAATGTCCCGCTATCGGCTTCCATCCTACCACTGACAATCTGGAAGAATATGGTCTTGGCATAGTGGTTGGGTCCAACAAAGGCGACCTTGTCATCGGCGTTTATAGTGATGGAGAAATTGTCCAGGATCTTCTCGCCATCGACAGTCTTTGTGAGATTCCTGACCTCAAGGATATTCCTTCCACACTCCCGTTCCGGTTTGAATGCCACATAGGGGAAGCGTCTTGAGGAAGGTTTGATATCATCGATAGTCAGTTTATCAATCAGCTTTTTACGGCTGGTGGCTTGTCTGGCTTTTGAAAGGTTTGAACTGAAACGCTGGATGAATTCCTTGAGTTCAGCGATCTTATCCTCACGGCGTCGTTTATCATCCTTCATCTGTTTGGAAGCCAGCTGTGAAGAAAGATACCAGAAATCATAGTTACCCACGTACAACTGGATTTTTCCGAAGTCGATATCAGCGACATGCGTACAGACTGAATTCAGAAAATGCCGATCGTGGGAGACTACAATAACGGTATTTGTGAAATCTTCAAGAAAGTTCTCAAGCCAGTGTATGGATTCCAGATCAAGGTGGTTGGTCGGTTCATCCAATAGGAGGATGTCCGGATTCCCAAATAACGCCTGGGCAAGCAGCACGCGTACTTTCAAATTGTCTTCGATATCACCCATACGGCTTTTCTGGATTTTCTCAGGAATCCCAAGACCATTGAGCATGACACCGGCTTCCGCCTCAGCTTCCCATCCACCGATCTCAGCGAATTCCCCCTCAAGCTCGGCAGCTTTGATACCGTCGGCCTCTGAGAAATTCTCCTTGCTATAGATTTCCTCACGTTCCTGCATGACTTTGTACAGGCGGTCATATCCCATGATAACGGTTTCAATGACCGAATAATCATTAAAGGCAAAGTGGTCCTGCTTCAATACAGCCAGACGTTCACCTGGAGTGATCAGTATTTCGCCAGTATCAGGTTCTATCTCACCTGAAAGGATATTTAGAAAGGTGGATTTCCCTGCACCATTAGCACCAATGACACCATAACAGTTTCCCGGGGTAAACTTGATGTTGACTTCTTTGAAGAGGACCTGTGTTCCATAAGACAGTGAGATGTTCGAAGCGGTAATCATTCTATGACCTTTATATGAGTGATGTTACTCTTTCCTGCATAAAAAAACCAGCCCGACATGAGCTGGCCTGTTTAGTTCCTAGGGGAATCGAACCCCTCTCTGGAGACTGAGAATCTCCCGTCCTAGCCGATAGACGAAGGAACCATAATATTACTGGGATGAAGGGATTCGAACCCCTAAAGGCAGAACCAGAATCTGCAGTGTTACCATTACACTACATCCCAACGCACCAAATCCTGCTGCACTGTACCGAAACATAGGATTCTTGTCAAGTATTCAGAATATCAAATCCTCATTCGCCCAGGTAGTCAATGAGAGTCTTCACCTCATAATCTGCCAGTTGTGTTTTGAAATCAAGGAAAGGAAGGCCGATCACACCAAAGACACCAACCACGGAGGCTCCCATTTCCGCAATAAGGGACGCGGCCGCTTTCACGGTCCCTCCAGTAGCAATCAGATCGTCCACAATAAGCACACGCTGTCCCGCATGCACATCACTTTCATGGATAGCCACCACATCCTGTCCATATTCGAGCTGGAAATGCTTTTCCCGGGTTTTCCCGGGAAGCTTGCCTTTTTTTCGCACTAGGATAAGGGGAATTCCCATCTTATAGGCGAAAGGCGCGGCAAACACAAACCCACGCGCTTCGACACAGGCAACCGCCTCGACATTCTTGCCAGTGTAAAAATCGCACATGGTATCGATACAATAACCAAAAGCCTTGGCATCCGTAAGGATTCCGGTGATATCATAGTAAAGAATACCTTTTTTGGGAAAATCGGGAATCTTTCTGATAACACTGTCTAAATTGAATTTCTGCATACAAACGCTCCTACGGATAGGTTTTTTTAAAAGCAGCCACGCGTGCCGAAGCACTGAGACTATATGGTGAACGGATTCCATCCTTAAGGTATTGGAACCCCAAAGCCGCCACCATGGCACCGTTATCGGTACATAGTTTCATTGACGGGAAAGCGACCTCGATACCTTGAAGTTTCTTCAGTTCACTTCGTAGAAGAGAGTTAGCTGCAACTCCACCTCCAGTTGCCAAGCGTTTGAGACCGGTATCTTCCAAAGCCTTGCGAACCCGTTTCAGCAGTATATTTACCGCGGAACGTTGAAAGGAAGCCGCGATATTCTCAGGGGTTTTAGGGGATTTTCCATCCCAGAACTGATCCAATTGGTTGATCACAGCAGTTTTCAAACCAGAATAGGACACGTCGTAAGGATGGTCTCCTTTCTGCAGGGATGGGCCTGGAAACAGAAACGCATTGGGATCACCCTTCTGGGCAAGACGGTCAATAACCACCCCACCGGGATAGCCAAATCCATAATGTTTTGCCACTTTATCGAAAGCCTCACCGATCGCGTCATCAATGGTGGTTCCCATTACCTGTATATCATCGTAATTGTTGACTTTGCATATGATCGTGTGGCCTCCGGAAACCAATACACCCAGATAGGGATATTCATGGGGACACTCGATTTGCGAGGCATATAGATGCGCGCGTATATGGTCAATGCCAATAAAAGGCTTGTCAATGGTGGCTGCCAAGGCTTTGGCGAAGTTGACACCCACCAGAAGGGACCCAAGCAATCCTGGGCGGCAAGTCACCGCTACTGCATCGATATCGGATATTTTCAGGGAAGCCTGCATTGCGGCCGACTGTACTACAAGAGAAATCCACTCGGTATGCAATCTAGAGGCGATTTCAGGAACAACCCCATGATAGGGCGTATGCAATTCGATTTGCGTGGCCACCACATTGCTTAGAATGCTCCGCCCATTCTCAACTATTGCGGCAGAACATTCATCGCAAGAGGTCTCGATGCCTAGAACCTTCATTGATTGAGTTCTCCGTCAAGGATTTCATCGATATCTGAAAGTGAGAACCCTTCCTCGATCATATCAGGGTACATTTCCATGAAAAACTCAGCAACCGGCGGAGTCCAGGACTGTCCTGGAGTGACGCTGTTGCGTTTCTTCATACGTATGGTGACAACACATTCCTCAGGGACTGAGGATTCCGGCATATGCCGGGAAAATTTTTTTTCCAGAAGACACTCCCGATAGAATTTGATTCTGTCGGTTAAAAATAGTGACAATTTTTCCTTTGGTCAAGTACTCCCTCTAGATGCGATCGTCCCCAAAGGGTCCATAGTGTATCAATAATAAGCAGACTATTGCATTTCCTGTAAAAATCCGCTACTTTGGTACCGTTCGTGAAACATGCGTGCCAAAATGGCTCAGGGGTAGAGCAGCGCACTCGTAATGCGCAGGTCGTGGGTTCAATTCCCACTTTTGGCTTGATTACATACGCACGAACAGGAAGCCGGGCAAATGCTCGGCTTTCTCCGACTTCAGACCTTGGAAAATGGAATTCCATCCTGTTTTAATAAAAAAACCCCCATTGGTGGCATAACCACATCCTGGGGGCTTATGGGTTTCAGTACCAGGAATCAGGAATTCAGCACTGCCTGGGCAGCCGCCAATCTTGCGACCGGTACTCTGAAGGGAGAACAGGAAACATAATTCAAACCAATCTTTTGGCAGAACGCAATGGTCTTCGGATCTCCACCATGCTCTCCACAGATACCCAACTTGATTTTGGGATTTACTGAACGGCCAAGCTCTGCCGCCATACTGACCAGTTTGCCAACTCCCGCGAAATCCATGGTGGCAAAAGGATCATATTCATAGAACTGCTTGTCGGCATCATTCACATAGGGGCCAAGGAAACTTGCGGCATCGTCACGTGAGAAACCACAGGTCATCTGGGTGAGGTCGTTGGTTCCAAAACTGAAGAATTCTGCCGATCTGGCAATCTCATCGGCAGTAATCGCGGCGCGTGGCACTTCAATCATGGTACCGATCTTGAAATCCACCTTTTCCCCAGTTGCATCGAAAACTTCCTGGATGGTCTTCAGAGTATACTTTTTAGTGTACTCAAATTCCTTATAATGACCAACCAGTGGAATCATGATTTCAGGATGGACCTCGATACCCTTCTTCTTCACATTGATTGCCGCCTCGATGATAGCCCTTACCTGCATTTCCAGAATCTCAGGATAGATGACCGCCAAACGGCAACCACGGAAACCGAGCATCGGGTTGAACTCGTGCAAGGAAGCTGTCTTCTGAGCGATCTCCTCTACAGGAACCTTCAGCTGCAAAGCCATTTCGTGCCGGCTGGTATGGTCGTTTGGCAGGAACTCGTGCAAGGGAGGATCAAGCAAGCGGATAGTTGCGGGGAGCCCATTGAGAGCGGTGAAGATTTCTTCGAAATCCCCTCGCTGTATAGGAAGCAGTTCTTCAAGAGCGCGTTTCCGTTCAATAGTGTTGTTGGCAAGAATCATCTTGCGTATGCTGATGATGCGCTGACCGCCAAAGAACATATGCTCGGTGCGGCACAACCCTATTCCTTCGGCTCCAAGTTTCACTGCCATCTGCACGTCAGTTGGAGTGTCGGCATTGGTGCGCACTCCCATGGTCCTGATCTCATCCACATAAGACATGAATGTATTGTAGTCCTGGAATAACCTGGATTCTTCGGGCTTCATGGTTCCTGAGAGGACCTGGACGATTTCCGAGGGTTTGACGGCGATTTTCGCGGCATAGATCTGACCGGTAAACCCATCGATCGAGATATAATCTCCCTCTTTGATGGTTTTCCCTTTGACATGCATTTCTTTCTTTTCATAATCAATGGTGATTTCACCGGCACCCGAGACACAGGGACATCCCATTCCGCGGGCGACCACTGCCGCATGGCTGGTCATACCGCCACGGCAGGTGATGACTCCTTTGGAGATGGCCATACCACCGATATCCTCTGGACTGGTTTCAGTACGGGCCAGAATAACATACTTGCCCATTGCGGCCATCTGCTCAGCCTCCAAAGCACTGAAGTATACTTGGCCACAGGCTCCACCAGGACTGGCATTCAAGCCATGGGTGATTTCCACAATACCCTGTTGTTTGATATCCTTCCCATCCAACACAGGCGCAAATAATTTATTGAATTCGCCAGCTGGGACACGGCTCACCGCGGTCTCTTTGGTGATGAGACCTTCCTCCACCATCTCAACCTGTGAACGGAGCCAACTGAACACAGTCCGTTTCCCATTGCGGGTCTGCAACATGTATAGTTTACCTTCTTGGATGGTGAATTCGATATCCTGCATGTCCTTGTAATGTTTCTCAAGCAATGATCGTATACTAACCAGCTGATTGTAGACATCCTTATTTACCGTTTTCAGGGTATCGATAGACTGCGGAGTACGGATACCGGCCACCACATCCTCCCCCTGGGCATTCATGAGATATTCACCATAGAACCGGTTCTCGCCTGTGGATGGATCGCGGGTAAAAGCCACTCCGGTTCCACTGGTGGATCCCATATTGCCAAATACCATGGATTGTACATTCACGGCTGTACCAAGCAAACCCCGGATATCATTCATCTGGCGGTATTTCTTGGCACGTTCATTGTTCCATGAACCGAAAACAGCATTGATTGATTTGTAAAGCTGCACATACGGATCGGTTGGGAAGTCCTCACCGGTCGATTTCCGGTAGATTTCCCGGTACTTCGCGATAATCTGCTTAAGATCTTCGATATCCAGTTCCGTATCGAATACCTTGCCCTTGCTGTCTTTCACTGATTGAAGAGCTTTTTCGAAATCATGATGGGGAACTCCCATCACCACATCGCCAAACATCTGCATGAAACGACGGTAGCTATCCCAAGCAAAGCGTTCATTGCCTGTCTTTTTTATCAATCCTTGCACAGAACCAGGGGTCATGCCAAGATTCAGCACGGTATCCATCATACCGGGCATTGATTGGGCTGCACCGGAACGAACAGACACCAGCAAGGGGTTCTCACTGTCTCCCAATTTCGCGCCCATGACGGCTTCCAGATGGCGTAGGTTAGCCAGTACCTCGTCTTCCATTCCTGCGGGATATGTTCCATTGTTCTCACTATAATATGCACAGGCTTCCGTGCTTATTGTAAATCCAGGAGGCACGGGTAGGCCGATTGCGGTCATTTCCGCCAGATTCGCGCCTTTTCCGCCAAGAAGATTCTTCATTTTGGCTGTTCCTTCAGCTTTTCCCTCGCCAAAGAAATACACGTATTTGCTTGGTTCTTTTTGCATCAACGTCTCCTCTTTCTCATTATTGATTTAAACATTTATGCGCTGAATGTATACATTAAAGCCCTCTCTGTCAATCAGAAAGGGCTTGTTTCAATGCTATCAAAACCAATACTATCAGTAAAAAAACTGAAACATTGTTTCAACAAAATCAATATATAATTACTTATGCTGTATACGACTCAAGAACCTTCATCCGGGATGGCTGTTTCATCCTCTCAATCGCTTTTTTCTCAATCTGGCGGATACGTTCCTTGGTCAGATTGTACAGCTCCCCAATCTCCTTCAGAGACATGGGACTGGCACCATTCAAGCCGAAACGCATCTCAACAATCTCCCGTTCCTTAGCACTGAGGAAATCCAAAGCCTCATTGATATCGGCCCGCAGTGATTTCTCCATAAGGATATCATCGGGTGATTTGTAACCGTCCTCAATGAAATCTCCCACAGTTGAATTCCCCGGATCCCCGAATACCGGCGCATCCAGACTAACCATCTCCTTGCTGACCGAAAGCAGATCGCCTACCAGTTTTGGATCAAGATTGGTGAGTTTCCCCAGTTCTTCATTGGAAGGGTCATCACCACTGCTGTGCATAAGCTCACGCTGGGCTTTCTGTATCTGGAGCAACTCATTGGCTCGATTCAGGGGGAGCCGGACAGTCCGGGACTTCTCACAGATCGCCTTTAGAATCGACTGCTTGATCCACCATACGGCATAGGAAATGAAATGGTATCCGCGATCGACATCGAACTTGTCAAGAGCATTCATGAGTCCGATATTGCCCTCATTGATAAGATCGATCAAAGGAAGGCCCTGGTTCTGATATTTTTTGGCGACATTCACCACAAACCGGAGATTGGCCTCGATCATACGTTTACGCGCCGTTTCGTTTCCTGTAAGAGCTTGCCTGGCTACTATTAATTCCTCTTCCCTTGTCATCAAAGGAATGCGGTTGATTTCTTTCAGATACATGGACAGGATGTTTGCATCCTCGAACTGGTTGGTATTCACCATGTTGGCTTTCTGGATCATCTTTGTCCTCCTGACAAATATGTATCATGTTTCGTGCCAAGTTCAATTGTCAAGGAGTTGAATAACTACAAATTCTATTGGTATAAAGTAATACTTTTCCAATCACTCGTCAAATACAATGTGTTGATGGATAAAATGGCGAATTTATCCAATAACAACTGTGTCAAAACAACACAGGAAGGCATCTTTCCCGAATTATTGGGTAATTTTGACACATTCCGCAAGAAATTCATCCTCAAGAGGGTCAAACGGGCCATTTCCAGTACCCTCAACCGACTGGATTGACTCTACATCCCAAGGAAATTCAACATGGACTGTCCTAAACCAATCGTGTCGATCGGCACAGGCTAGAGGAATGTCGGATTCGATTATCTGCTCACGTAATTCATGCCAACGTGTTTTTATCAGGTCATGGACCATGTCGCCTTCGGCCAGTGAAGAAATCCATTTACGTTTCTTTCCTAGAATATACATGGCCATCTGGGTATTATGGAAATCCTGCCATTCGGATCCAGGCTCTTCCAATAAGGTGGAATCGCCGTCCCGAACAAGAAACGCATCGTTGAAACAACGCAGGGCGGGCTCAAAATCACCCAAACGCGAAAACACCACTCCAAGCCTGAAAAAACAACAGCCAAGACCGCTCCTGTCATTGCTTTCCACTTCTGCCAGAGCTTTGCAACACTCCGACAACGCTTTGTGGTATTTGGTATCCATCTCTCACAACCCCCATCCAATTTTCACTGTCAAATATAATCACGGACCTTCCAATCGCCTACCCCTTGCCATACATTTTTTATTGCGCCATAGTCTTTCCAATTTTGCCATGATTGCTTGACCGATAGTTGGTTTGTGCGTATATTTCAAAAGGATTTCTTTTAAATATTAAAAATCCAATATCAACAATCATATGGAGGGTCCTATGAATATCAAACCGACTGGAGACAGAGTGCTTGTCAGGATGGAACAGATCCAGGAAAAAAGTGCTGGTGGAATTTTCATTCCCCAGACTGCTCAGGAAAAAACCCAAATCGCCGTGGTACTCGCAGTGGGAGACGATGAAGAGATCAAGGTGAAAACCGGGGACCGCGTGATGTATGACAAGTTTTCGGGAACTTCTGTCAAGGCCAATGGAGAGGAACTTCTGATTCTCCACATGTCTGACATCATGGCTGTGATCGGGTGATGCGTTTGTACTGATCCAGGAAGAAGGTTGTCTCCAAGCAGGCAACCTTCTTCTTTTTATAGAGGGAGAACTTCACGCAACATGGAAAATGATTTGAAACCGCTTCTTGTCGAAGCCGAACATTTTCTAAATCGTGATCCTCTGGCAAATTGGTATGCATTATCACGTATTGCCAGCGGCATGGTATCGGAATGCGATATCCAGAGTGGGGCTATCCGGCTGTTCGATAGCGAGAATAGCAAACATCTGTACTCAGCCGATTCCTTCCAGTCGTTCAAACCATTGTATGACCGTGTCAGCAACAGGCCTGGATCAAATGTCTCTCTTGTCACCACAGCCGATTACATGCAGGAGGTTCTGGATATGGATACTACCTTGCGGGCAAATCCGTTCCATCAATTGCTAGCGACAGCAGAACTTCCTATCGAACCAATCAGCGGTGTGGCATTCATGCCCATCGATGGATCGGCTATCGACTGGATTTTGTCGGTCTATCATCATCCTGAGCTGAACCATGCATTCATAACATACAGGATGAAACACTCTCCAACCGTTTTAGCAACCATGGATGGGGCACCAGTCGGATTCATCATGAGTCATTGCGATGCGGAAATCGGCCCCGTGTATGTGGTTCCCCAATTGCGGGGAACCGGTCTCGCAACCCAATTGTTCGCCCGCATCATGGATGGTTTTACAAAACAGGGTATCCGTCCCGGCATGTTTGTGGCAATGGCGAACATGCGCTCGCTGGCCTGGCTGAAAAAAATCGGATGCAAAGAACTTACTGGAAAAGCCCTTTGGTTCTGGCGAGAAACGACCTCTCCATCATGAGAGTATTACCGGTGTCCCAACCTGTAGGGATCGGTGATAGATTGTTGCTGCATCTTCTACATATTCTGCTCTGATATAGGATTGTGCAAGACTACCTCCTACTGCGATAACACCGTGGTTGGCCAATAGGCATGCATTGCGTCCTTTTTCCAGGATCTCGATCGCTGACAATCCCAGTTCCCTGGTTCCCGGTTTTTCAAACCGCGCGCATTCGAGCTCTCCACCCAGAAAGGGTTTCATCTCGATCAACACCAAGGGAATAGGCTTGCGGACCACCGCGAAAGAAGTCGCATACGGAGAATGGGTGTGGAACACGGATCCAACCTGTGGACTACGTTCATAGATGACGGCATGCATGCGCCACTCAGATGATGGTTTGTACTGCCCTTCGAGCACAGTCCCATCCAATCGTATCCGCACGATATCCTGTGCGGTCATTTTCTCATAACGCACACTGGTTGGTGTGATCAACATCTCATCCCCGCCTTCCAGCAATACCGAGAGATTGCCACTGGTTCCAGCAAACAACCCTTCAGCGAAAGCGCTTTGACACACCTCCACCATTTCTTTTCTCAATTCAGCAATAACATCCATTCCACTCTCCTTGGTAATCAGACCACAATCTCGAACTCACCTTTGTTGCCCTCGGCATAATACCTGGACAAATCATAAGGAGACAGGATACCTTTTTCAGTCACAACTCCGCTGACAAGATGTGGAGGGGTGATATCAAATGAAGGATAATAGCCTTTCACCCCGGCCATCGCGGTACGTACACCCATCGCCTGCAAGACGAATTCGGGATCGCGCATCTCTATCTTCACGGTATCCACGGTTGGATGGCCGATATCGGGAGCTCCAGTGACAAAGTACGGAATCCCCATGTATTTAGCGATTATCGCGATCTGGAAGGTACCGATCTTGTTGACAATATATCCATCCTGGCAGATCACATCGGCCGCCGATGTGAACACATCGATCTTTTCCTTCTGCATCACAAAAGCCGGCATATTGTCGGTGATGACCGTTACATCGAACCCCATATCCTTGGCGACACTGGCGGTAAGCCGTGCCCCCTGGAAATAGGGACGGGTTTCGGCACAGAAGATCTTGAGATCATTGTGACGGTTCCGGGCTTCCTTAAGCATTTGCCCGACTATGGTCTCACCGAAACACTGGGTCATGATCCGACCGTTTTGGGGAAACATATCCACTAGGTATTTGGCAATCCCGGCGATTTTCTCGTATCTGGCATTATTGGTATTCACCGTATGTACAACAATCGCCTCACTGACGTCCCTACCCTCAGACAAAGCCTTTTGGGCTGCCTGGTAGCATCCAGAAGTGATAAGGGTCATCCGGTCGACAGTTGTCGGGCGGGCGTGTGAAATAGTATAGGCGGCTTTGCGCAGATACGCTTTCTGTTCAAGCTCGCCCTTACTACGGCATTCATACGCAGCCAATGCCATACCCATCGCGGCCGCGGTGTAAGGTCCAGCGCTTTGGGTTACCATATCCGTAATCGCTTGGGTGACCTCCACATGATTGGTACATTCCACAAACTCAACACGCGTGGGATATATGCGTCTATCAAGAATCCTGACTTTTCCATTCTCGTACCAGGCGACATTCTCATATCGCAGTATGAAAGCGAGATCCTTATCGGCTCTTTCCATGATTTCTCCTCCAGAAAACAATATTGAAATATCTAAAACAACACATCTACGGTCTTTCGCAGATCGTAACGTACTTTTTCCCCATCGATAGTGAGAAACCCACCCTTCTCATATAGGATTTCCCCATCCACCATAGTCATGGAGACGTCACTCCCCTGGACTGAATACACCAGCAAGGCAGGAACATTGTGGATCGGCATCAGATGCGGCTTATCGAGATCGATTGCGATTATATCGGCTTTCCGGCCAACAGCGAGCTCCCCGCAATCAGTCCGTCCTTGAGCGATGGCGCCATTTCTGGTGGCCATCAATAGAAGATCCTCAGGGCGCATGATGGTGGGATCATGGGAATAACCCTTGTGGATCATAGCGGCGAGATGCATCTCCTCAAACATATTCTGATTGTTGTTGCTTGCCGCGCCATCGGTGCCCAAGGTGAGATTGACTCCACGCTCGAGCAATCTCTGTATCGGCATGAATCCACTGCCCAGTTTCATATTGCTTGAGGGATTGTGCACACAGGTGACTTTTTTTTCCACCAGGATATCGATATCGCAGGGCTCAATGGCTACGCAATGGGCTGCATTGGTGGGATTGTCCAACACGCCCAGATCGCAAAACCATTGTGTGGGTGTCTTTCCATGGCGTAGTTTGCATTCCTTATGTTCTTTCGTTGTTTCCGAAAGGTGGATATGCATTCTGGCGCCAACCTTTTGGCAATCCGCAGCATACTGGCGGATCAGATCGTCATAGGCAGTGTATTCAGCATGGATGGCGAAATCAGCGATAAGCCGGCCATCGCCGGCACCATTGAACTCATGGAAAAATGCCAGGGATTCCTTTACTCTTTGGCTATCCTGATATTTTTCATGGGGATCAAAGCCCAACACAGGCCTGTTCAGATTCGCCTTCATACCGGCATGCAGCAATTCGATGGCTGTCACCTGGGTTTGATCGTACATATCGGAAAAAGATACTACCCCTGACGATAGCATCTCCATCATGGCCAAGCGGGTTCCAACGCTGATATCCTCCGCTTTAAGCTTCGCTTCAGTAGGAAACATCGCCTCATGGAGCCATCTATCCAAAGGAAGGTTGCTCCCCAGTCCACGTAAAAGGGTCATCGGGGTATGTGTATGCAGATTGTACAAACCGGACATGAGCAGACAGCTTGATAGATTTTTCTCCGTACCGAAGGATTGTACAGGTTTCTGTTCACCGATATAATCGATACGGTCACCGTTGATACCTACATATCCATCCTTGATAACCGACCATTCACCTTGGGCATATACCAGGATATCCGCATGGGACAATAACATTTTTCCTACTCCTTTTCTATCTCACAACCTGGATATGATGGCTTCAACATACTTCTGGAACAACAGGGAAGTCCGCCGGGCAGTCTCATCGACTTCTGTTGTTGTGAGGGGCTGGTCCAGTACACCGGATGCCATGTTGGTGATCAGGGACAACCCAAGCAGTGGCATTTGGCAGTGAGCCGCGGTGATAGCTTCCCATACTGTGGACATACCCACCGCATCCGCGCCTAGAATACGGGCTGCTCTGATTTCCGCAGGCGATTCAAAATGCGGGCCGCAAAAGAACTGATACACCCCTTCATGGACATTCAGACCGCTTTCCTTAGCCAGTTCCAAGGCGGTTTTCCTTAACACCAGGGTGTACATGTCACTGACATCGAAGAAACGTGGTCCGAATTCCTCGACATTCCGTCCCCGCATTGGGCTCGCTCCCATCAGATTGATATGGTCCTTGATAACCATGACATCCCCAGGACGATACGTGGTGTTCACCGCACCCGCCGCATTGGTGATGATAGTATTGCGCACTCCAAGCATTTTGAAAAGACGTATGGGCGCCGCTAACTGTTCAAAACCATAACCCTCATAGTAGTGGAATCTCCCAGACATGCACACAATCCGTTTCCCCGACAATGTCCCTAGGATCAGCTTTCCAGCGTGGGATTGCACCGTGGATATGAGAAAGTTGGGAATCTGCGCATAGGGAATCACCACAGGGTTCTCGATTTTCCGGGCAAGATCACCCAGGGACGATCCCAGCACAATGGCTATTTCAGGTATAAAATCTATGTTATCCAATACAAAATCGGCGCTTTTTTTATAGAAATCAACATCATACTGCATGGATCCTGCTCCTCGGGTTTCCTCAATTACGGACAATGAGACCCCTCTTTATCTGGATGAAATTATACATCGCCAAAGCCACCACAGTGGCCACATAGGGCAATGCCATAGTCAACTGGCTGCTGATTGAAGTGTTCTGCAACATATTCGCCATGGACTGGGCAAATCCAAAAAAGGCGCTGGAAGCGATCACACCCAGGGGATGCGCGGCTCCAAGTGTACCAGCCGCCATGGCGATGAATCCTCTTCCAGCCGTGATGTTCTGGGCGAACATGGTTACCCCGCCCATAGTCAGCAGGCATCCGCCCAGTCCCGATAGCAACCCGGAGAACACCACGGTCAGTATCTGCAAGCGGTCAGCTTTGATACCAAGACTCTCCGCCGCGGGTTTGTTGATACCGATCGAGCGCAATCTGAATCCGGTTACCGTTCTGAACAGGAATACATTCATAACCACCGCGACAAGGAAGGCTCCAAGATCAAGATAGGTCAGAGATCCGAACATAGTCTGTAGAATCGGGGTGTGCTTGAGAAATCCCACATCGATCTTCGTAAGGCTTACCAACTTGGTACTCACATACGCGCCCTTGCTGCCAAAAACAATCTGCATGAGAAACGTGGTGAGTCCACTGATCAGGACATTGATGGAAACACCGACCACCAGCATCGCTCCTTTGAACTTGACCATGAATATTCCGGCAATCCAAGCTACAAGCATTGAGGAAAGCATGGCGAAAAGCACTGAAAGGATCAGGCTGCCAGTATAGAAATTCGCCACTATCGAGGCAAACGCACCCACCAGCATCATACCTTCAAGTCCGATATTGAAAATGAACACCCGATTGCAGAGTGCCGATCCCAGCGCGACAAACAATATGGGTGTGGTCATTCTAACGGTTGAATTGAATACTACCGCCAGATAGTTCACATCAAAATTCATCGCGTTTCTCCTTTCACGGAAATAGATCCGGCAACACTTCCTTTATCGGGTGCATCGTGGGCTTTTCTACGGCGTCTGAAGTTGAACATGATCTTTGCCGATATGAAAAGCGTGATGCATCCCTGGATGATGGATGAGATCTCCAGAGGCACACTGGTAGACCGCGCAATCGCCGCCCCGCCCGTCTGTATGCCCGCGAGGATAATCGAGGTGATAAGAATCCCGATGGGATTGTAGCCGGAAATCAAAGCCGCATTCAGACCTACCCAGGCATAACTGGAGGAAACGTAGGTATTATGGACATAACGGTATTGCACTCCCAGGACTTCTCCCACACCCGCTAGGGCACAGATGATGCCACTGAGTGCCAGCATGCCATACATTACCTTTTTACTGCTGATCCCCCCATAGTCACAGAAATTCACATTGAACCCACTCATCCTGGACTCATAGCCAAAGGATGTGCGGTTCATGAGAAACCAGATCAGAAACACCAAGCCCACGGCCACTATGAATCCCCAATGGAGACTGTACCCCTCGACCAGACGGTTCAGCCGCATGTTCTGTGGAAGCTTCAACGTCTGTGTCAATTTACCGTCCCCTGTCATATCCTGGAATACATTGGCAGTGAAATGCATGGTGACGAACTGGGCGGCATAATTGAACATAAGGGTGGAAATAGCCAGGGACATTCTGAATCTATCCAGAAGCCAGGCTGAGAGCAAGGAATACAGACCGCCTGCCACCATCGCTCCCCCAACCGCGCAGATCACTTTGAACCAAGCCGGACCAGGGACATTCAAGCCGATGATCGCACAGAAAAATCCTCCCACGATCATCTGGCCTTCTCCCCCGATTCCCATATAGTTGGAACTCCAGGCAATCGCCGCTCCCAATCCGCAGATGATAATCGGAGTCGCCCGGGTAAGTGTGGTGAGGAAATAGTATTTTCCACCGAAAGCACCTTTGAACATGGCCGCATACACAGTCAAAGGGTTCTCTTTGGTGACTAGGATCGCCAGAACCCCTACAGCCAAAGCAAAGGACAAGGCCATCGCCGGTTGGGCAAGAGACACCGCCAGCTGTTTGATCCTATGAGAGCTTTTCATGGTGACCTCCACCAACCATCAGCAACCCCAACTCCTCTTCCCGCACATTGCCACGGGTGAACTCTCCATGTATCCTACCACCATACATCACATAGATGCGGTCGGAGAGTTCCATGATCTCAGTGAGTTCACTGGATATCAGCAATACAGCATCACCTTCAGTACGTTTTTGTATCAACCGGTCATGGATGAATTCCATAGCGCCGATATCGACCCCTCGGGTCGGTTCACATGCCAGCAGAAGCGGAGTGCGCTGGGTAATCTCCCGGGCAGCGATCAGTTTCTGCGCATTTCCACCGGAAAGCGAGCTTGTCCTGAGTTGTATGCCATCGGTCTTCACCGAGAATTCGTTTACAATCCCATTGGCGAATTTTTTCAGGGCTTGCATGTCCAGCACACCCTTTCTTGAAAGCCCAGGCTTCTTGTAGTGGGCCATGATAGCCGTTTCCATGATAGTCGCCGCTGAGGCCGAACCCCAGATATAGCGGTCTTCGGGGATCATCGAGACTCCTGCCGAACGTACTTCATCCACAGTGTGGTTGCAGATATCCTTGCCTTTGACCACAATGCTTCCACCATCGGCTTTCTGCAGTCCAAAAATACATTTCTCAAGGACGGATTGCCCATTTCCGGAGACCCCGGCGATACCCACGATCTCCCCCGCGGCCACATGCAACGAAAGATTGTCGATCAGGGAAACCGATCCGTTTCCCTGTACATGGAGATTCTCAATACGCAGCACATCCTCGCCAGGGGTGATCATGGGGACCGATTTCTTCACCAGATGGCGGCCTACCATCATGAAGCTCAGTTCCTCGATATCGGTATCCTTGATATCCACATCGGCGATATGTTTGCCGGCACGCATGACCATGGCACGATCGGCGACCTCCATCACCTCATTCAACTTGTGTGTGATGATGATGATGCTTTTCCCACTGGCCGCAAGGTGCTTCATCGTACCTAACAGTTCATGCACCTCCTGGGGAGTCAATACAGCAGTCGGTTCGTCAAAAATGATGATATCGGCATTCTGGTACAGAACCTTGAGAATCTCCACCCGTTGCCTCAATCCAACCGGCATTCCCTGGATTTTCTCCTGTGGGTCCAGAGGCAGATCATATCTCAAGGACAGCTCCTCAATGATGCTGTTCGCTTTCTTCACATCAAAATACAGCCCTTTTTTTGGCTCCCTGCCGTAGACCACATTCTCGGCTACGGTGAATGGGTCAAACAACATGAAATGCTGTTGCACCATGCCTATGCCGCTGGCAATGGCTTGGGAAGCATTCTTTATATGCAATTCTTTTCCATTCAAATAGATGGACCCGCTTGATGGTTGTTCCATTCCATACAGGATCTTCATCAGAGTGGTTTTTCCAGCGCCATTCTCCCCAATCACCGCCAGGATTTCTCCAGCGTGTAGTTCCAGATACACATCATCGTTGGCGACGAGGTCGCCATAGCATTTCACGATATGCTCCATCCTGAGCATCACGTTGGTGTCATCGTTTGGCATCCGTTTTCAATCCCCCTTGGACTGTCCACCTGGTAATGGAAAGAACCATGTCAGGAAATTTTCAAAAGCAAACCTCTCCCCGTGGATCAATATGCCACAGGAAGAGGCTTCCAGAAACTCTCTTACAGGGTATAATCCTTTTCGGCAGGCACTTCCAGAACCAAAGCTCCCGATTTTATCTTGTCGGCGGCCGCGCGGGCGGTCTTGACGATCGCATCGGTGAGGATCTTGGTATTGCGGGGATTGACACCATCATCGGTGATATAAGTCGCGCCCACGACACCCTCTTTAAGTCCCAGAGACACAACGCCACTCTTCAAACCGGTTTTAAAATATTCATCGATGATCATCTGGGTGACCACACCGGTATACTTTACCTGGGTTGTGATGATATTGGGATTCTCAGGATTGGTCATGTCTGAATCCTGTCCGGAAGTATAGAAACCTTTCTCCAAAGCGGCTTCGAAAGTACCATAATCGGCCACAGCTGAAGCTGCGTTGATGAACACACACCCCTGGGCAGCCTGTTGCAGAGCCAATTCCTTGGCGATAGGCGCATCGGTATAGGATTTGGTGTAATTGAACAGGAAATTATCCATTTTCACGGATGGATTGACTGATTTGACCCCTTCCATATAGCCCCAGCGCCATTCGAAACTGCCCTGTCCAGGATTGGCATGCACCCCACCGAAGGGTCCATTGGGTTTACCGGCATCGGCACTGACCGAAGCGGCGATGATACCGATCAGATAAGCGGCCTCCTGTGGCTTGAAGATATAGGATTTTACCTTCGGATTGTCGCAGACTGTATCAATAATGGCATATTGTGCCTTATCAGGGAACTGTTTGGCGACTTCATTCAGAGGATCGGCGCCCTGCCAGCCAACCACAAGAACCAGATTATAGTTCTCTTCAACAGAAGCACGGATGTTTTCCGACCAGGAGGTATCATCGGCGCATTCAATCACCGTGAAATCCATGGGATATGTGTTGGCGGCTTTGATCTCGGCCATTTTTTCCACAACCTGGGTCAGAAACGGGTTCACTCCCACAGGATCGCAGATAACCGCGACTTTCTTGATCTCCTGGGCTTTCACCGGGACGTTGGCGGACGACTCAACCGGCTGGGTTTTTCCACATCCCACAAGAATAGACACAAGAACCAAGAGACCTAGCAACAGGATACTTCTTCTTTTCATCGTCTTTTCCTCTTTTCCTTTACATTGATTTTCAATCGGATAGCACGTACGACTCCGATCACATGCTTCCAAAGAATCTACATATTCTGGACCGCTTCCAGTTGAAGGAAGTTGGTATGATTTGTTTTTTCTTTTATTTTCTTTCTTTCTGCACTAATACTACCACGCATTACGCACATGTCAACTGATATTCCAAAATTTTTTTACAATGAATATGTAACCATTATCCGTTATATATACAACAATAATAATTATCGACAAAAGGAATTTACCATGTTATTCTTCATATAGGAAAACAGAATATCCCACAATTTACCACATTTGGAGAGCCTATCCATGCTAGCAGTTGAACGGTTATCAGCTATTGAGAAAGCCTTGAACACCAGCGATTGCGTCTCGGTCGCAGACCTAAGCAGATCCTTTTCCGTCACCGAGGAGACCATCAGACGTGACCTGGAGAAAATCGTGACAAGCGATCCCACGGTGGTCCGTGTCCATGGAGGGGCCTATAAAATCAAGACTTTCGACCATGAAGCCCCATACCAGTTGAGGGAACAGATGCTGGTAGAGGAAAAGGAACGTATTGCAAAAGCTAGTTTTTCCAGATTGGTGGAAGGCGACACCATCATGCTTGACTCCTCCACCACGGCGCTCCACCTGGCGCAATGCATCAAACAGAACACTCTCAAACTATCGGTTATCACCAATTCCCTGCGGATCGCTTCTGAGCTTTCCGATTGTGATCATACCAATCTTATTGTGACTGGAGGAACCTTCAGGCAATCATCCCGGTCCTTTGTAGGATATGCCACCACCAACATGTTGAAGGACCTGCATGCGGACAAGGCTTTTGTAAGCTGTTCCGGGGTACACGAGAAATTTGGACTCACCGACAACAATGAAAGCGAAGCCCAGGTACGGCGTCTGATGCTGGCGAATTCCGATCACCGCTTCCTGCTGGTCGATTCCGACAAATTTGGCAGATGCAAGAATTTCCATATCACTGATGTGTCGGGAGTCCATGCCTTTCTCACCAACAAGGAACCTGATCGGAATCTGAAGGAGCTGTTGGCGCACAACCAGGTTGAGTTGGTTATCTGCTAGGATCCACTGGTCTATCGATAGAGAAACGACTCGATCTTGCCAGGAACTCCTGAGCTCTCCGTGTCAGGATGATAGGATTCTGGAAGAGCCTGAAGCATCCATGATCCGTAGCTCTTGTTCACTACCCGGCTATCCAGTATCAACACTATACCGGTATCCATGGTATTGCGTAGCAAACGGCCGAAGCCCTGCTTCAGCTTCATGGTGGCCTCAGGCAAGGCAAGCTGGAAGAAACCACTGCCGCCTTTGGCGTCCAGAGCCTCTTGCCTGGCCCGGAAAACCGGATCGGTCGGCACCCTGAACGGTAGTTTGACAATGATTACCAGACGCAAGGTGTCTCCTGGCGCATCCACACCTTCCCAGAATGAATCCGTGGCGAATAGAACGCTGTTCAAATCGGAAGTGAACTCCCTCAATAACCGTGAGCGATCCATTTCTCCCTGGCGGAACAAAGTGATATCCGCCTTGGCGAATTGCGCGAACAAGGCTTCCGAAGTATTCACCAGCATGCCATAGGAGGTGAACAGCACCAGAGCCCCACCACCAGATGCCAGAATAGCATCCCGGATAGTGTTGATGCAGTACTGCATGAATGCCTGGGGCTGTTGTTCTGAAAATACCGGAGCATCCACCGGAGTCAGCAGGAGAAGCTTGTTCTTGAAATCGAAGGGAGAGGCATGCACGGCGGTAAAGTAAGGCCGGTTGTCTGGCAAAGGCAATCCCACCCGCGATGACCAATAGCCAAAGCCATCATGGAGATCCAAGGTGGCCGAAGTACACACCACTGTCTCCAATCGTGAGAATATCGATTCCCGCAAACGTTCCGAGATTGAAAGGGGCGAGATATGGACCTCGATTCCATGGATTCCTTTACCGAATTCCAAAAGCTCAAACCAATGCACATCGGCAGTCCATGCATCATAGTCGATGAAAAGCCTCAAAGCTTCGCTGGAGGAGCGCAGCCGTGAGATGTGGACGGCCAGTTCTTTGGCCCGGTAATCCAATTCCTCAGGGATTTTATGGTGGCCAAGCATGTTCTTAGCCGTGAGGTCAAGGGTTTTCGAACGTTCCACCACTTGGGCGGCCAGTCGGCTGAAATCGGTTAGTTCCTGCCGCATGTGGGGTTGGATAAGCAGATTCAAAGCATGCCGTTGCTGCATGAAAGCCATCAGATAGGTGTCCAGATCGCTTATCGCTTCCACAAGAAAAGAAATCTGCCCTAGGATTTCCCCAGGTAGATTGGGATCATCCACATATGGGGCTAATTCCTCAATCAAACCTTTTCCACCTCTTCCCCTTCGTTTGGAAAGGTGTCCGATGGAACGCAGCATATCGTGGCTGCTATAGGTATCTGTAAAGTAATCTGTGGCATTCTTCTCAATATTGTGGGCTTCATCAATCACCAGACGGTGGAAAGGAGGAAGCACCGCGTCGTCGCTGTAATCAAGCTCGTCCACCATGCGTGAGCGCGCATCGGTGAACAAAAGGTGGTGATTGCTGATCAGTATCTTGGCCTCACTGGCCTTCTTCCTTGATTTCATAAAGAAACAATCCCTGATATATGGACAATGGTACCCGATGCAGAGATCTGGATCAGAGCATATCTCCGCCCACAGGTCTCCCTTGAGTTTACCCAGGAAATCGGCACGCAATCCGGTTTCGGTGGTGTTGCTCCATTCCACAACACCACCCAGGTCGCTCAAAGGATCGCGGGCGATCAGTGGAGCAGAATCGACAGCCTCTTCCAGACGATGGAGACAAAGATAATTGCTCCTTCCCACCACCAGAGCCACGGTGCAGGACTGCTCCATCACAGCGAACAATTGAACCAGATCCTTGTCAAAGAGTTGTTTCTGCAGATTGATAGTGGCGGTTGCGATAACTGTCCGGTCCTCGGGATGCTCCTGGGCATGCAGCAAAGCCGGAACCAGATAGGCGAAAGACTTGCCTATTCCTGTTCCCGCCTCGATCACTGCGACAGCATCGTTTTCGTATGAATCGGCGACCATAAGCGCCATCTGCAGCTGTCCATCACGGTATTCATATCCTGGGAAACGCTGCGAGAGGAGCCCCCCCGCATCGAACACATCATAGATCTCACGCTTCTCCAAGCTGGTATTCCTGCACTTTCCGATGAAGAGTCTTGCGGGCCATGCCAAGCATATCCGCAGCCTTCGATTTGTTTCCACCACAATACGCTATGGTTGCGAGTATCAATTCCTTTTCCGCCTGGTAGATCGTGGTGCCAACCGTGATAGTCACCCGCTCCCCGGAACTGGCATTCCTGATAGCCGTGGGTAGATCGTCCAGATCGATGATTTTAGTAGAAGCAAGCACAATAGAGCTCTCCACACAGTTGCCCAGTTCCCGGATATTCCCTGGCCAATCGTAGGACAGCATCGCAGCCCTGGCACGGGATGAGAATCCCTCCACATGCCGTTTGTTCCTCTTATTGTACATTTCCATAAAATGAGCCATCAACAGGGGAATATCCTCTTTGCGCTGACGTAACGGAGGTACTTCCAGATGGATGACATTGAGCCGGTAATACAGATCCTCACGGAAAATTCCCTTCTCTACTTCAGCCTTGAGATCCCGGTTTGTCGCTGCCACCAGACGTACATCCACCGTGATGGTCTTCTCGCTTCCCAGACGCTCAAACTGCCGTTCCTGTATAACCCGCAGGAGTTTGACCTGGGTGGCAGGATTTATCTCGCCGATCTCGTCTAGGAACAAAGTACCCTCATTGGCTAGCTCAAAACGCCCTTTCCTTCCCGCAACAGCACCACTGAACGCTCCTTTTTCATGACCGAACAGTTCATCTTCCAACAAGGTTTCAGCAAAAGAGGCGCAACTGACTTTGATGAAGGGTCCAGAGGACCGGCTGGACATCTGATGGAGCGCATCGGCAACCAATTCCTTGCCAACTCCGCTTTCACCGGATATCAACACACTCGCCTGGGCATCGGCTACCTGGCGCACCGTATCCATCAAACGTACCATCAGCTCGCTCTTTCCCACAATCTGGCTGAAACCGCTTTGTTTCTTCAGTTGCTCCAACTCCTGCTTCAAAGCAGAATTCTGGTCATAGAGATCCTGGTTGGCGAATGCCCGGCGGATAATGAGGAACATACGGTCGAGATTGAGCGGTTTCGTCACAAAATCAATGGCTCCATTGCGCATTGCATCCACTGCCGATTCAATCGTGCCGTGCCCAGTGAGTATGATCACCGGCAACATGGGATAGGACGATGAGACCTTTTTCAAAAGATCCTGTCCACTAAGTCCCGGCATGCGCAGATCGCTGAGCAGCAGATCCACATTGTTTTTAGTGATCATGGACCAGGCTTCATCACCATCGGCAGCGAGCAGAACCTCGTAGCCCTCGTCCTCCAATGCGATTTGCAGGCCATTGCGGATGTTTTTCTCATCATCGGCAATCAAAATAGTTCTTTTCATATCTCTTTTGAGGCCTCCAAAACCAAACGTTCACTGGCCGGAACAGGCAATGTAATGGTAAATGTAGTCCCCTGCCCCAGTTGGGAACTCACATTTACCTCGCCTTTATGCTCTTTGATCACCTTGAACACAACGGTGAGACCCAGACCGGAACCAGTGGTTTTCGTGGTGAAATAGGGTTCAAAAATCTTGGCAAGGGTTTCTTCGGACATACCGGTGCCAGTATCGGTGATACATATCCTGATATGGTCTCCATCCAGTCGGGTAGCCACAGTGAGGACTCCACCTCCGGTTTCCATGGCATTCATCGCGTTCTTTATGATATTCAACAAAGCCTGTTTCATGAGATTCCCATCCAAGGCAAGCTTGGGAAGAAACTGGGCCAACTGTTTCTTTATCACAATACGGTGCTCGGAAAGCTCATAGCTGACAAAATCACATAGTTCTTCGATTATCTGATTGATGTTTTCCATCCGCAGATGGACATCCATGGGGCGTACGGCAAACAGAAAATCAACCACAATGGAATTGAGCCGGTCAATCTCCTCATCGATCACATCCAGATACCGCGTGGCATCATTCAATGTAAGAGTTTTTTTGCGTTGGAAGGCTTTGCGGAGCAATTGGAGATGGATGCCGATCGATGCGAGCGGGTTTTTGATTTCATGAGCCACTCCAGCCGCCACAGTAGTGAGTGATGCCAGGCTTTCTGAACGGTGCAACCTGGCTTCCTGACGCTTGCCTTCGGTGATATCCCGGATGATGAACAGAAACCGTTTGCCATTGTCGTGTTGGAAAATGGGATCGAGCTCACTGGTGAAAGAATGCGAACCTATCCATAGGGTACGCACATATTCGCCCCGCTGGAAATGGAATTCCTCTTCCAATGCCTTTTCGGAGGACGGATTGAGCGCTCTCAGAAAAAACTCCTCGATTTCCTTGTCATTGAGCATGGATTTGATCGAACCGCCTTCAGTCATCGGTCTTGAGAGCGGCATCATCCGTTTACCGACTTCATTGCAAACGAGTACTCTGCCTGAAGCATTGAGCACAAGGATTCCAGAATCGATGGACTCAAGCACCTTGCCAAGCAACTCGTTCTCAGAAGCCAGGTATCTGACCAGGGTTTTGATTTCATCCGTGCTGAGTCTCTCAATTTTATTGAATGCACGTTTGACAAAATTGTTCATGGTGTCTCCAGTAACCGATAGTACAGTGCTTCAAGCCACAATTTCCTGTTCTGATTGAAAACCGAACCCCGGTTGACTGTTTCCTTGATACAGGACATATAGGCGCTGGCTTTCACCCGCCCAAACGTACCATCCAGAAACTCCTGTTCCACCGCGCACATCAGGTCGTGGATAAAATAATCGGATTGGCCTGACTCGTCAATCTGATTGATCATGGCATCAAGGGCCTTCATTTCCATTGGAACAGTACCCAGTATTCCTTTAAGAAATCCATAGGCAAGCGCACCTATCGCAGCGCAATCCACTCCCGATTTAGTCAGGAAATAGGTTTCCAGAGAATCAAAGGCTTCTCCGTCGGCGAAAAACCGCTGGTTGAGCAGCGTTGTTTTGGCATCCTCTCCAAGTGGGGGTACATAATACCGTCTCACCCGGGACAGGATGGTCTGCATGATCCTTCCGGCATTTTCTGAAATAAGGAAGAAATAACTATCCGCAGGAGGCTCCTCGAGAAGTTTAAGCAGACTATTGCGGGCGCCTTCAGTACTCTGCTCGATACCTTCAAGAATCACAAAACGCGGCAATCCATCAAGCGATGTCCGTCCCATCCATTCCTGTATCGCCCGGACCTGAGAGATGGTTACCGTAGTGTTCTTTTTTGCCAGCAGAAACAAAGGTTTCAAGGCTTCCCGTAACTCTTTTATCCACCGCTCAATCTGGACCGGTGGGGTTTCATCGTTGATTTTCCCGATCCCGTACAGGATCTCATTCACCGATGAGGCGGCATCGAAAGCCGACGCGGTTTTCTGATTGCTTTCCTCCATAAGCGCACCATGATATTGCAGCAACATGATGCGGGTGCTGCGTATCAGAAAATCACGGACAGAAGCATTGCGATGCTCCACTAGATTCCCCATCGCTGTTTCAAGAATGCTTCTATGGTCCCGCATGGAGATGATCACCACATTCGGCGTCTCCAATGAAGCGAAGGCCTTGCATGAAGCGCAGACGCACCGGTCATCACCCAGCACCCGGCAGGAGAGAACCCGGCAGGTTTCCAAAGCCAGACTCATCCGTCCACTGAAGCGTGGACCATGGAACAACACCGCATGGGGAAACACACTGTCCTGAACCTCCCTGGCGATCCGTGAGGAGATTTCCGGTTGATACAGCTGGAAGGAATCGAACATGCTAGAGAATACCCTTTACCAGTTCCACGCCTTTGGGTGTCAAAGGTCGGATGATCCGTTCCGAAATCACACTGGAATCAATATACTGGCTTACATCGATCACCTGTTGAAGATCCAGGACATAGATGATGAATGCCACCAGCACAAGAATCTCAGCTATTCCAAGAAAGAATCCCAATAGACGGTCCAGCCAATCGAGCCGCAGGGCATCCAGAGTCTTGTCAAGCAACGTGCCGGCCATCATCATCAACAGATACCCTATGATGAACAGGATGGTGAAGGCGATCAGTGTGCACCAGAACAACGGTATACCGAATGTATCCACAATTATAGGAGTGCCTGTCTTTGTGAAAACAAGAGCGACCATCAACCCAATCAGGAATCCCGCGCGTGACGAGAATTCCATGGCGAATCCTCTGATGCCGCCCGCGACCGCGCCCATGAAGGCGAGAACCACAATGATCACATCCACGATATTGAACACATACGATCCAATGGTAATACCCCAATCCGCCATAATCCCTCCCCTTTTTTACTTGCGAACATCCAGTAAAACATCCACTATCGCCCGTTCGGCTGAACAGGTATGTAAAGAAGCGCATTTTTCCTGTAGATACTGTCTTCTTGCAGTATCGCGCAACAAAGAAACCACGGCATCGACAAACAACCCATCGGATACTTCTCCAGCTAGAACCACCGCCGCCCCCTTCTGGCGCAACCGTTCGGCATTGAGCAATTGGTCTCCGCGTGAAGCCGAGGTCCCCAGGGGAACCAGCACCATGGGTTTCTCCATCTCCAACAGTTCTCCGATCGCAGTCGCACCCGCTCTTGAAACCACCACGGTGGCCGCATCTAGAAGATCCGCCAGACCTTCATCCAGAAAAGCCACCCCCCGGTACCGGCCATGCGTTTTCTCCTGAAAGGTCTTGTGACCCATCTGGTGAAACACATAGGCCTCCTGGGTAAGCGCTTCCAGATTGTTCCATACCAGTTGGTTGATCTGCAAAGCTCCCTGGCTTCCTCCCAGCACCACAAGCAGCGGAGTCTCCCCATCTATCCCCAAACGGGAACGAGCCCGTTGTCCTGAGGCTTCGGATCTGGAAAACCGTACCGGGGTTCCGGTCACCACCAGTTTAGCATGATACCGGTTCTTAAGGACACCGGAAGCTTCAGAAAAAGGAAGACACACTTTCTGGACAAAACGGGCATTGATCCGGGTAGCCAACCCGGGAATCGCATCGGATTCATGGGTGACCGAGGGAATACCCAGCAACCAGGCCGCCACTACTGTAGGCACGGAGGCGAACCCCCCCTTTGAAAACAGTATATCGGGTTTTTCCCTATGTAGGATTGTCAATGACTGGAAAAAACCAATCAACAATCCAAAGATATCGGTGATGTTCCTCAACGATAGGTATCTTCGGAACTTACCAGTGGACACCGGATAGAAAGGCATACCAGCCTGTATGACCCATGTCCGCTCCTGTAAACTGGTGGTGCCTATCCAGAACCGGGTATAGGGTTCCTCCTTTCCAGAGGCCCGGCGCCTGAGTTCCGAATCGACCTGGAATGCGGGAAACAAGTGTCCGGCGGTACCTCCCCCGGTGAAACAGACCTTCATCTCCACAGCTCCTTCAATGCTGGAAACTATACCATACTATGCAAAGAAAGCGATATACACTTGCTTTCTTTTTGATTATACTTTTGTCAAACAACGTATCATATCGAGGATTTTCCATGGCTAAAACCATCATGCAGAGGATATTCGGTACCAAACAGGAAAAGGATCTCAAGAAACTCCTTCCCCTGGTCGAGGCCGTCAACCAGCAAGCCCAGTGGGCGGCTTCATTTGAGGATTCCGATTTTCCCATCCAGAGTGGACTTCTGAAAAAACAGATCCAGGAGGGGTCTTCTTTGGATGACATCCTCCCCCAGGCTTTTGCCCTGGCACGGGAAGCCGCGGACCGGGTTCTCCATGAACGGCTTTTCGACGAGCAGATAATGGGTGCCGTGGTACTCCATCATGGAACCATCCTGGAGATGAAAACCGGTGAAGGGAAAACCCTGACATGTGTGCCGGCCGCCTATCTCAACGCTTTGGAGGGCAAAGGTGTCCATGTGATCACGGTGAACGACTATCTCGCCCAACGCGATGCCGCCTGGATGGGTCCGGTCTACAATTTCCTGGGACTGAGCGTGGGCACCATCCTGTCCAACATGGATAATGAGATCCGCCGGATCGCCTATGGCAAAGACATCACCTACGGCACAAACAACGAGTTTGGTTTCGACTATCTACGTGACAATATGAAGTGGGATGCCAATGAGAAGATACAGCCACTCCACCACTACTGCATCATCGATGAGATAGACTCAATACTGATCGATGAAGCCCGTACCCCGCTTATCATAAGCGGACAGGCTGCGGATGATACCAAGAAGATCCGCGAGGCCAACAGCATCGTGGGATTCCTTACCGAATGCGCCAAAGACCCTGAAACCGGTGAATATCCTGAGGAACCGGTCGGCGACTACCAGGTGAACGAGAAACAGAAACGGGTGACTTTCACCAACGAGGGCCTGCTCCATATCGAGGAGCGTCTTCAGAGAAACCACATCATATCGGGATCCCTGTACGATGGCGAGAATTTCGAATTCGTACACTATATGACCCAGGCCGTGAAAGCCCATACCCTTTTCCATCTTGATGTCGATTATGTGGTCGCTGACAAAAAGGTGCAGATTGTAGATGAGTTCACCGGGCGTGTCCTATACGGAAGACGGTATAGCGAAGGCCTTCACCAAGCCATCGAGGCCAAGGAAAACATCAAGGTTGAGGTACAGAACCGTACATTGGCCACCATCACCTTCCAGAATTTCTTCCGGATGTACGAAAAGATCTCTGGTATGACGGGTACCGCCGATACCGAGGCTCCCGAGTTCCTGAAAATCTACAATCTTGATGTTGTCGTGGTGCCCACCCATATGCCGATGGTCCGACAGGATCTCCACGATCTTGTTTTCCTCAATGAGCAATATAAACTTGAGGCCATATGCGATGAAATCGTGCGGGTGCATACTATCGGACAACCGATACTGGTGGGAACCGTCTCCATCGAAAAATCCGAACAACTGTCAGCCCTGCTGCTTAAGAGAGGTATCAAGCATGAAGTTCTGAATGCGAAGAACCATGCCCGTGAAGCGTTGATCATTGAGAACGCCGGTGCTAAAGGAACCGTGACCATCGCCACCAACATGGCGGGTCGGGGTACCGATATCAAACTGGGAGGTTCCCTGGAAGCCCGTATCCGCGCGGTATGCGGTAGCGAAGCCGCGGCTGCTGAATACCAGCTTGCCAAGCAGAAAGTACTGCCTCAATGGAAAAAAGACTATGAGGAAGTCAAAACCCTAGGCGGTCTGTATATCCTGGGCACGGAACGTCATGAATCGCGGCGCATCGACAACCAGCTGCGCGGGCGTTCCGGTCGGCAGGGAGATCCTGGCACTTCACGTTTCTATCTCTCACTCGATGATACCCTCATGCGTTTGTTCGCCAAAGACTCGGTACGCAACCTGCTTGGGAAAATCGGCATGGGCGCCGAACCGATCGAACACTCCATGATTACCAAAGCTATTGAGAAAGCCCAGATGAAGGTGGAGGAACAGAATTTCGACATCCGCAAACGCTTGCTAGAATACGATGATGTGCTGAATGAACAGCGCAATTTCATCTACTCTCAGCGCGATAGCATCCTATTGGCCACCGATCTGGTCCAGCATGGCCTGGAGTCATGCCATGAGATAATCGGGACCCTGGTGGATTCAGCCCTAGGAAGCAAGGAAACCCCTCAGAAAACCCTCGCCAAACTGAAGGAAGGCATGCTTGAAAAATTCCATTATCTCCCAGCCGTCGATGATATGTTGGTTGGTAAAGACCGTGATGGGATGATTGAGACTCTCTATAAGAGTGTCCAATCCGAGGTGGATGCCAAGATCGCCCTCACTGGAGCCAAACCTTTCAACGATTTCCTACGGTTCCAATATCTTAGGCAGATAGATATGCGCTGGCAGGATCATCTGGAACAACTTGAAGCGCTTCGCGAAGCCGTGTATTTACGTACCTATGCTCAGAAAAATCCGCTGCTGGAGTACAAACTTGAAGGTTTTGATATTTTCGAGACCATGCTGGATGAGATCAGGCACTATATTGCCCAGATGATGGTACGGGTGCAGATCAAACCTGCCGAGCAGAGTCCTTCACAAAGACGTGTGCAGAGTACCAGAGTGGTTGAGACCCATAGCGGCATCACCCAGTTCAACAACAATGCGGGTGCTCCACAGAAAACCGCTGGCACACAGCTGGGTGGACAGGCCCCGGTACAGATCAAGCGTACAGGAGCCAAGGTTGGAAGAAACGATCCCTGCCCTTGCGGGAGTGGTAAGAAATACAAACACTGTCACGGACAGAACAACTAGACAAGCCGGTTCCTTGTAATGGTTTCTAGAAGAAATTCTCGGGATTCAGGGCGGTACCTTCCTGTTCCAACGAGAAATACAGGGTGGTTTTACCAATTTTACCTGTACTTCCCATGGTTCCTAGCAGATCGCCCTGCTTGATCTGGTCCCCGACCTTCACATTGACATCCTCAAGATGGGCATAGGTGGTGCGGTATCCATCTGCATGTGAAAGCACCACGAACCGGCCATATTTTTCCATATCGTTGCCGGCATCAACCACCACTCCAGTCCCCGATGCCACGATCTGGGAACCAGCGGCACCCTCGATCCATATGCCTTGAAGCACACCGACCTCTTCGGTCTCGCCATATTTCACCGTCTGTCCATAAAGACCGGTGATACGGCCTTTCGCCGGTTGCACAAAGCGGATGTAATTGGAGAATGAACCATCCGCATCCATAACCGCGCTTGGGATGAATATCTTCTGGCCAGGGTGGATCACCTCTGTATCCAAGCCATTGATATCCTGGAGGGTTTTCCAGCCAAGACCAGGATTGAACCGGTTGGTGATGATGGAGAGGGAATCCCCGGGCTGAACCGTATACAACTGGCCATTCCGATCAGGTATAGTCAGCAGCTCACCGGTTTTTATCGAGGAAAGGTTTTTGATCGGATTCACGCTGATGATGGTTTCCTTGCTGATCGCATGGACTGTGGCTATGGTATCGAGGGTGTCACCCTCCTTTACTGTGTATCTGGTGAAAACAATCGTGGAAGCAGCTTTTGGTTTAGATGGCACAGCTTCTGGAACTGGGGTCACCACACCAGCAACCGGCCCTCCGCTGGAATTCGCACGCACAAGGGCGTCTGAAGCTATCGGCTGGATAGGCACAGATGGAGCTGGTTCTCCACTGATAGTTGGAGATTGTCCAGGAAGCCCATTCATAGTGGCGGTATTCTCAACCTTTGTATCCACAATCAGAGTGGAAACCGGAGTACTTGCCTTTACATCGACAGACGGAAAGAATCTCAGCCAGACAATGATAACCGCGGCACACAGCACCACACCGACCAAGACAACCGCCACAACCACTTTGCGGCCTTTGGGATCAGCGTATTCGGCGCCCTGCCATTTGTGAGGGTTGCTCCGCATATCGTCGTAACTGCTTTTTTCCTTAAAACCCATCATTTCCCCTGCTATCGACAATACTGTGGTTACATATTACTATATTCCCATCATGCTATCCAGTGAAAAACACCGCAATCACCGGTTCTTCTTCTTTTTAACCGCACTGGCTGCTTTCTCAATCCTAGTACGGATACTGTTCCTGGTATGCGCCGATCCTAACCGCGACATGGTGGTTTACCAGGATCCTGTGGTTTCTCTCCGGGTGGCAAGGGGCACCATAACCGACCGCAACGGCAGGATTATCGCCATTGAAACTCCATACTATGGCTGTGCCTTCATGTTGCGTGAGATGACTGATCCTGAGAAAACAGCGCTCGCCGTCGCCTCCCCCCTCGGAATGACACCCGAGGAGATTCTTGCGAAGACAGTTGGTAGAACCAACTATGTGTTGATAAAACGTAGGCTATCCGCCGATGAATATGAGACTTTGCGAGACATCATCCAGAAAAAGGACCTGGAAGGGGTGGCGCTTGAAAAGCGCTATGGCCGTACTTATCCACAACAATTCCATGCTGCACAGATGATTGGCTTCACCAATACCGACAATCTGGGTATCGAGGGAGTCGAACTGGCCTATGAAAACGAGCTCTCGCCCTACCCCGCGCTCACCAGCGATACCACTTTCGGAAACGATATCCAGCTGACGCTCGATATGGATCTGCAATATCTGCTGGACACCCAGGCCGTGGCTATTGATAGACAACACCATGGAGATTATGTTCTCGGTATCATCATGGGTGCGAAAACCGGTGAGATCCTCGCCGCTACAACCTTTCCATGGTATGATCCGAACCTGTATGGACAATCCTCCGCTGATCTTAGACAGAACCGGATCATCACCTACATGTACGAACCCGGTTCAGTATTCAAGATTTTCTCACTCGCGGCGGAATTGGCAGCCGGACAGGCCAACTTTTCCGAACCCTTCGAGTGTGATGGATCGTATACCTTCACCATGCCTGGAGGTGAGAAAACCACCATTAAATGCGTCTCAGCGCATGGAACAGTGACTCCATCCGATATGATCAGCAAATCGTGCAATGGCGCGGTGGCCAATTGGGCTTTGCAGACCGACAACCAGCTGTTCCATGATTTTCTCGCCAGCATGGGTTTTGGCACTGCCTTGGATATTGGTCTGAAGGGTTCCATCACCGGATTGTTCCCCTCCATCGACACCTGGTCGGGAAGAACCAAAGCAACCTTGGCTTTTGGACAGGAAATCGGCGTCAACGCTCTGCAAATGGTTACAGCCGCGACGTTATTCGCCAACGATGGATGCGTATTGAAACCTTCCATTATCAGATCCATCGTCGACCATGAGGGCAATGTGCTGCAAGCTCCTGGAGAAAGTCAGAAAACCCAGGTGATACCGCCGCAAATCGCCCAGGATATCCTGTCATACATGGTGGAAGCCACGGAAAAAGGAGGAACTGCCATCCACACCGCGGTGAAAGGACTACAGGTAGGCTCCAAGACAGGTACCGCGCAGATCCTTGATACTGAGTCCAATACCTACACTGAAGGGACTTTTCTGGCCAGCACAATCACCGTGGTACCCGCTGACAATCCACAGTACATCATCTATATGGCTGTGGCGAATCCAAAAGGATCAACAATTTTTGGAAGCAATATCACCGCTCCGGCAATCCGTCTGATCATCGAGGACATGATACGGCAAGGAAAATTAACCACCTCGATAATGGCTACGCTCAGTTGGTAGGTGGTCCATCTGGGGGTTCCATCTGTGTTCCCCATAGATTCGCGAAATCCAAGGAAAAACCCTTCAGCATGGATAGCAATGAGGAAGCCGAGGCTTTGTGGATATCCTTAGGGACCCGCTGCCCATCGGTAAAAAACAGCAACGGCATGTGCCGGGTGTTGCAGATACCCACAATATTGCCGATAGTCTCGGTTTCATCGGTTTTAGTCACAATAAGGGATGTTATGCCATATGAACCATATTGATCCATCGTCCGTTGGATGTCCTGTTCTTTCATCGTACTGGAGAGTGCCAGATAATATCCGGTCTGATCTTTGTGAGGTACTGAGAGCATCGCTTTCATCTTGACAGCCAGTTCGGTATCACGGGGACTTTTACCTATAGTATCGATCAACACGAGATCGGCGTCCTGTGCATCCTCAAGCGCTTTGTACAGCTCTTCCTCGGTTGCCGCTGTGGCTACCGGTATACCCAAGGCTTCTCCAAATGAGGATATCTGTTCAAAAGCTCCCATTTTGAATGAATCGATAGTGATGATCCTCACCTTCCTTTGGTAGGCAGGAAGCTGTTGGGGTCCATACAATGCCGCGATTTTCGCAATGGTTGTGGTTTTCCCTACGCCAGTAGGCCCAAGCAAAACGAAAATCCTTGGAGGGTGCAGTTGGCTTTGATGATCAATCTCCACACAAGAGACAATCCTATCCACCAGCATAAGCTCAAACTCTTCATCCGAGGGAATATCCGGTAACGATTGGATCAGTTCATTCTTCAGATCTCCGATAACCATATGTATGAAGGTTTGTGAGAAGTCATTGTCCTTTAGAATCTGGAAGGCTTTCACAAGCAATGGAGCCAGAGGATTCTGAGGAGCTTTCCCATCCTCCACAGTATCCACGGACGACTTCACCGTGATTGCCGCATCAGCAATCACTCCGGTTTCGGGTAGACCGGCTTTTTGATCTCCGGTGTTTCCATCAATGGCCGGTTCTGGCACCCCGGAGGCCTCTTCAAATGCGGGCGATTCTGGCTCCACCCTGGTTTTCGTTGATGATAGCCGCGATTCCTCGATCGGGACCGTGGCCAGTGGGGCCTCTGGCAAGTAACAGACAATCTCGACAAGCGTCCGTTTCCCCAACCAAAGAAATCCCCCATGCCTCAACACATCCTTGCGGCTGTGGATACGCACAGAATCGCCAAGTTGAATGCGGGCTTTCTGCACGGCTTCCTCATAGGTCTTGGCACAGATGGTGACACATTTCATGGCCTCAGCCTCCCTTGTGGAACGTGAATCAAAGAATGTAGCGGCTCAGGTCTTCGTTGCCCATAACACCCGCCAGACGCTCATCCACATACGCAGCGCTGATATCCACCGTTTGTCCGCCCATCTCGGAAGCATTGAAAGAGACATCCTCCAGAAGTTTTTCCATGATGGTGTACAATCTTCTGGCTCCGATATTCTCTGTGGAGGAATTTACTTTGTAGGCGATTTCACTGATCCTCTTGATTGATCCTTCGGAAAAAACCAGATTGACTCCTTCAGTCTTCATCAATTCTATATATTGTTTGGTGATGGCGTTCTCAGGTTCCATGAGTATCCGGAAAAAATCACTGCTAGTCAGTTCCTGCAGCTCCACTCTCAGAGGGAACCGGCCTTGCAGTTCAGGAATGAGATCGGAGGGTTTTGAGATGTGGAACGCCCCTGCGGCGATGAACAGGATATGGGTAGTATCGATCACACCCCATTTCGTATTGACCTTGCTTCCTTCTACAATCGGAAGGATATCGCGCTGTACACCTTCACGGGAAACATCGGGTCCGCCATAGTTTCCCTGCCGGTTTCCGGCGATCTTGTCGATCTCATCGATAAAGATGATGCCCATCTGCTCGACACGCTCCTTGGCGATATCAATCACTTGCTCCTGATCAACGCTCTTCTCCATTTCCTCCTCGGTGATCACCTCACGGGCACGTTTGACACTGACCTTTCGCCGTTTCGGTTTGCTGCCAAAGATGCTTCCCAGATTCTGGATGGTATTCTCCAGATCCTCAAGGTTTCCTCCCGCAAGAAGCTCCATGCCCTGCGCGGGACCTTTGGAATTCACGGAAATCTCTACCTCACGTTCTTCAAACCTTCCATCGGCAAGCAATTGCCTGAATTTCTCACGGGTATTCACTGTAGCGTCCACCAAGCTATTGCCGGTTTCAGCGGTGGCTACCGTAGCGGGTTTCGTTCCAGTGAAGGTACTTGGCAACAGCAGATCGAGAAGACGTTCTTCGACACGCTTCTCCACAATGGCCTTGCGTGTTTCGGCCATCTCTTTTTTCACCATCTGGATGGCGGTTCCCATCAAGTCGCGGATCATGGATTCCACATCCCGGCCCACATAACCGACTTCGGTGTATTTGGTGGCCTCGACCTTCAGAAAAGGAGTCCTAGTCAGTTTCGCGATACGGCGGGCAATCTCGGTTTTACCAACCCCAGTGGGTCCGATCATGATGATATTCTTTGGTGAAACCTCATCGCGGATCTCAGCAGGAAGCTGTTTCCTCCGGGCACGGTTGCGCAAAGCTATAGCGATAGTCCGTTTCGCTTGGTTCTGTCCAATGATATATTTATCAAGTTCCCGTACAATATCGGCAGGAACCATTTCGTCCAAATTGATTTCCATTCTCAAAGCTCCTCGACAATTATCGATTTATTAGTGTAGATACAGATTCCAGAAGCGATCTCAAGGGATTTCCGGGCAATCTCAGCTGCAGAATAGTCGGAGCATTCCAGAAAAGCCAGCGCAGCCGCATAGGCATAGTTGCCCCCCGACCCGATGGCGATCGCATCGAATTCAGGTTCCAGGACATCGCCAACGCCTGAGATCAGAAAGATCTTTGAGGAGTCAGCCACCAGTATCATGGCTTCGAGTTTACGTAGATTGCGGTCCATACGCCATTCCTTGGCCATTTCGACCGCCGCACGGGTGAGGTCTCCATTGTATTGCTTAAGATTCTTCTCAATAACTTCCGCAAGCGTGAAAGCATCGGCGGTCGCTCCAGCAAAACCGGAGATAACCTTTCCATCGAACATCCTACGTACTTTTCGGGCGTTGCCCTTCATCACAGCCTCGCCAGCGGTAACCTGTCCGTCACCGGCAATAGCTATATGTCCATTACGTTTCACCGCGATAATCGTAGTTCCTCTAAAACTCATTTTTCCTTCCTTCCATGCGGGTGGCTTCTCTCATACACGCGGCGCAACCGCTCGTTGGACACATGTGAATAGATCTGCGTGGTGGAAATCGACGCATGCCCCAGCAATTCCTGAACAATCCGGATGCCGGAATCATTATCCAGCATATGTGTAGCAAAACTATGCCTGAATACATGCGGTGTGAATCGCTTCTGAATACCAAGCTTCAACTGATACTTCCTAAAGATACTATGGACACTGGAGGCTGACAACCGTTTTCCGTGAAGATTCAGCATAAGGGCTTGCCGGTCACTGGGATTCTTCACTCCATGCGCCAATTGCCACGCTTCCCGTTTTGGAAGGTATCCGTCAAGCATCCGGGCGGTTTTGGGTGTTAAAAAGACATATCGCTCCCTGGAACCCTTGCCATGTACCAGTATCCGCATTTCAGGGCGATCGATATCCTGCAGACCTATCGCCAGCAGTTCACTCAGGCGGCAACCAGTGCTGTAGAAGAGATTGAACATCATGATATCGCGGAAAGTAGGAAAATCGACATAGGGTTGTCCAATGACCAGCTGCACCTCTTCTTTTGACAGCACGGAGGGAAGCCTGCGCCCACGTGGAGTTCCATTGATCCGGCTGAAAGGATTCGAAGCGCAATGGCCCGTCCTAAAGGCATGGAGATAAAAATTCCTTACCGCCGCCAGCGTTCGGTTGATGCTTGCCGGAGCATGGTAATGGCCTAAAAGAAAGGCTGAGAATCGCCGCGCATCCTCGAAAACCACCTCATAGACTCCCATATCGCGTTCTTTGAGAAAGGTCCCAAGCTTGGCCAGATCGCAGGCATAGGCGGTTACCGTCCGCTCGGAAAGCAGGCGCACACTTTTAATATACTGGAGGTAATCATCGATTTCACGCCTGTTTTCCTGAGCCTTGGTTTCCATAGGATGAGTATATCATGTAGCAAAGTCCCCGTCCAACGCTCAGCCGACGAATTCAAACCAGCTTCCGTGGAAGCGGAAAAGCCGTCCCTCACGTTCAGCCTGAAGCCGTTGTCCATGGTTTAGATACGATACATCGGCCTGTCCCACCGATCTTCCTATAAAAGAACTGTCTCCCAGTAGAGCCGCCATTTCGGCATAGGAAGCCACTACAGTCGCTCCATCCTCCACCAAAGCGGCGCTTCCTTCTCCGGCGGCTCCTCCCTGCAACCCTTGTACATGAACTATGACTTCCCTTCCCTGTTGTAAAGCATGATCCACGGTGATGAGCGCTCCCGAATGTTCAGGAGCCTCAATAACCACCAGAACCGGCGACAAACCAGAGATCAGACGATTGCGTTGGGGAAAGTGCCAGGCAAGAGGAGCTTCCTGGGGTCCGTATTCACTGATAAGAGCGCCACCGTGTCCAATGATCGCCGCCCTCAGTTCGGGGTAGATTGGATAGCAGCAGTCCAAGCCACATCCAAGGACCGCCCAGGTGCGTCCATGGGCAGCGAGAGCTCCCCTGTGGGCATCCTGGTCGATTCCCTGGGCAAATCCGGATACTACCGGACAATGGGCATCACAGGCTTCAAGAGCGAAAGTGAAAGCCGCTTTCTCTCCGGCAGGAGTGGGATGCCGCGTTCCAACGACCGAGACCCGGCGCTCGGAATCGGAAGGAAGGTGTCCGGCATACATCAAACGGAACGGTGGATCGGGTATTTCACGCAATAGGGCAGGAAAATCAAGCTCAGGATAGAAGCTGATACCATGCATCACCGATTTTTCCAACCAGAGGTGGATTGACCGGTATTCCTCCATTGCCTTGACCGGACTCCAGGAGGCGGACAAGTGCCCCCCGATCAAGGCAAACAGATCACGGGGATTGATATCCAGCATGTCGTTCATATCCAATCGGAGGGTTAATAGGGCGAGTCTCTGGCGCACATCCAGAGCAGGCAGACAGGAGATGAAAAGCTCGCGTTCGTAATGGTCCATACTTATCAAACGCCAACAGGGGCTGGTTCACTTCACTACAGCTTGTCTGGTTCTCCATCAGGATGGAAAGTCCTATAGGCCTGCTGCAAGTCTTCGGTATCGGTGTGTGTGTAGACCTGTGTAGTACGGATATCGCTATGGCCGAGCAGTTCCTGCACACTCCTCAGGTCGGCCCCCCCCCGGAGTAGATGGGTGGCAAAACTGTGGCGCAAGGTGTGGACCTTGGCTTCGATACCTACCAGTGAGCAATAGTTTTTGAACCGTTTCCACACCAGAGCCCTGGTGAGAGGCTTTCCCCGCCGGCCGAGAAAAAGGATCTGCTCTTTGCCCGAACCGCAGACCAGCCGGGGTCTGATTGTGGCGATATAGGTATCCATATAGGAACGGGCTATCTCCCCCAAGGGAACGATCCGCTCCTTATCACCTTTTCCTACGACACGCACAAGCTGTTCCTTCGGGTAATAATCACCAATGCGCAACGAACAGGCTTCGCTCACCCGCAGACCACAGGAATAGATCAGTTCAAACAGGGTTCTGTCGCGGTATCCCAAGCCGGATGCTTCGGTCTCATCGATTGAGGACAGCAGAGTGTCCACCGTATCGTAGGAAACCGACTGGGGGAGATTCAGGGGCAGTTTGGGCACATCCAGCAACTCCACCGGATTGTCATCGCGGAAGCCAGCCCCGCACAGATAGGCATGGAAACTACGTAGTGAACTGATGTTCCGAGCCTGTGTCCGGTTGGAAAGCCCACTCATTTGGGCGCGCTCCACGAGATATCCGATAAGCCCATCCACATCCACCAGGGCGTAATCCATTCCAATCTTCTCCAGATGATCAAGATATCTACTGGCTTCACAGGTATAGACCGATACGGTGGCTAAAGACAACCGCTTCTCCACCGTCAGATAATCACGGTAATCATCCAACAAAACTGTATCATGGGCATCCATGCGACTTACTTGTCCTCTTGCTCTCCCCGTTGATACCGCAGAACAGCGGGAAAGCTGTAATCATTGGTCTGTGAACGGCCACCCAGCTGCTGTTGAAGATCCTGCCATCGGTTGACAGTGATGACTTCCTGATCAGCTGCAGGGTACTGCATGTCAGAGGATGGCTTTGCATCGTTCTCCCGTTCAGCGGAATTCCTATTATCGGGAGAAGGTCCTTCCATCCGACGCTTTTTATATTCAATCTCTCCGATCTCCTGGGAAATCGAATCATTGGTACGGTTGAATCCCGTAGCCACCACGGTAACCTTGATCTTCTCGCCCAATTCCGGATTATAAGCCTGGCCGGCTATGATCAAAGCGTCCTCAGCGCAATTCTCAGTGATCAACTCAACCACATCCTGGTATTCCTGCAAGGTAAGTCCATCCCCACCGGATAGATTGACCAGAACCGATTTGGCACCTTCAATACTGGCGTTTTCGAGCAAAGGATTGCTGATGGCCGCCCGGGCAGCGTCCACTGCACGGTTCGATCCTTCGCCAATTCCAATGCCCATCAAGGCATCGCCTCGGCCTTTCATCACGGTTTTCACATCGGCGAAGTCAATATTGATCTCGCCGGGTTCGGTGATCAGCTCACTGATACCCTGGACTCCCTGCCGCAGTACATCGTCAGCCATCATGAACGCCTGTTTGATCGGGGTGTTGTTCTCTACAACTTTCAATAGGTACTGATTGGGAATAAGGATAAGCGTATCCACCTGCTTGCGGAGTTTTTCAATGCCAGCCTGGGCAAGCTGCAGTTTCTTTTTTCCTTCGAAAGCGAATGGCGTGGTCACCACCGCAACCGTAAGGGCGTTTACCTCACGGGAAATCTCAGCCACCACCGCGGCTCCTCCCGTTCCAGTCCCCCCCCCCATACCTGCTGTGATGAAACACATATCGGTTCCAGTAAGCAGTTTCTTGATGTCCTCCCGCGATTCCTGGGCGGCTTTTTCCCCAACATCAGGAATACCACCGGCACCAAGCCCACCGGTGAGCTGTCTGCCAATTGGCATGCGGATCTGGGCATTCGAGCGCTGCAATGCCTGCACATCGGTATTCATGGCGACGAATGTCACTTTCTTCAAGCCGCTGGCGATCATACGGTTGATCGCATTGCCTCCAGCTCCTCCGACTCCAATGACCTTGATATCGGTAGGTGGTGTCTGTTCATTCTGCAAAAGGTCATCAAGCATATCAAAATCCATTGCTGGTATCCTCCAAAAGAGAACTAAACATCTATCTAAAAAACCGTACGGAAGAAGCTTTTAAGTTTCTTCCCAAAACCACCTGAAGGCTTATTGCTTTCCTGCTTTTGATTTACTCCGGTGGTGGTATCGCGTATGCGCTTCGCCTCACTCATGAGCAATCCAAGAGTAGTGGTGTATTTCGGATTGATATAGGAACGGTCGAGACCATGTAGAGCTTCAGGAAAACCGATTCTCGCCGGCAATCTGAAGATCTCGGAAGCCAGCTCAGTAGCACCGGAAAGCAGAGCCCCTCCACCTACAAGCACCACCCCTCCACCAAAGGATCCCCGGATCTGTTTTTTCTCCAACTCGACCTGAAGCAAAGAGAAAATCTCTGCCATCCGGGGCTCGATGATCTTGCTCAATTCTTTCTTGGGCATCTTGATGGAAGGAAGTCCGCCGATCTGTGGGATGAGTATCATCTCTTCCTCTTTCACAGACGGAATATGGCAGTTGCCGAACTCGGTCTTCACCTGTTCGGCGATCACTTTGGGTTTATTGAGAATGAAAGCAATATCGCTGGTCACATGATTGCCACCCAGATTGACTCCCCCTGTATAGACAGGAGCACCATTGGCAAAGACGATCATATTGGTGATCCCACCTCCGATATTGATCAGAACCGTGCCCATCTCCTTTTCCTCAAAGCTCAGCACGGCCTCGGCATCGGCCAGTTGCTGCAATACCAGCCGTTGCACTTGGAAACCAGCCCGTTGGATGCATTTGCGCTCATTCTGGCAAATCGAGGATGAACCGGTGACGATAAGCACCCGGCTTTCGAGTCTATGTCCCAGCATATCGATGGGATCCTTGATTCCATCCCGCCCATCCACCCGGAAATCCTGTACCAGGGTATGGAGTATCTCCTTATCGAGGGGGAGTTCAAAAGCCCGGGCGACTTCCAGAGACCGGAAAATATCCTCACGCTTGATTTCCTGGTCTTTCGCATTGATCCCGACAACACCTTGGGAAGGGATGCCCTCAATATGGTTCCCCCCGACTCCGATAATTATCTGTTGCACATCGGCTCCAGCCTGGAGCTCGGCCTCGGTGATCACCGAGTTGATTGTTTTCAGCGTCTGTTCAATATTGACGATAGCCCCTGAGCGCACACCCTCGGAAGGACGTTCGCAAATGCTGTCGATCATAACGGTTCCATCGCGCGCGACAGTACCGATGACCGCACGGACCCAGGAACTGCCGATATCGAGCCCCATCATGATTTTTTCACCAGCCACCACGGCACCTCCAGATGCTATTGCCTGCCCACCAGGGAAGTTGCGTATAGATCGTATCGCCGTTCCCCGCGTAGGGCGATATTGCGCGTCCCATCCTTTCCATTCTCCAGCAGGATCAATTGGATGGCATCGTGCAGATGGGCACTTGCTACCGGTTCACGGATCCAGAGCTGGGCTTTGCATGAAGGAAGATACAGCACCATACGCCCGAAATTGTTACTACTATTATTATCGTATTTTATCTTCGTTATCAAGTTATAGTTTCCATCCGTTGACTGTCCCATATCACCGGCAAGCCGCACAACTTCCCTGATTCCGCTATCCAGCCCGTACTTCACCAGATACCGGGCATAGGAGGGAGAAACCTGCACCACAAACACGCGGTTTCCGAAAAGGACGAAATCCTCAAAAGGTATTTCCTTTAATTCATTGTCTTTAGCAAGATATATTGATATGACCTTATCATCGTCATCCACTGCGGCCACAATAGCTTTTGGACTCTCTATCACCAGTTGCGCGCTTAAAACAGTGGGAAACAGCTTGTGTACCTGGGCTTGGACCACTACTGCGGATTTTTCCAATTCGAGTTCAAGCGCATGCGAATCGATGGAAAAAAGTGATTCACCCTTGTGGCTGTTCATCAGCGTGGTGATCCTGGAAGGCACCCCGGTGAAACCTCCCGTTGAATCCATTTTCACTTCAGTTATATAGAACATCGGGATGAAACGCAACGCATACCAGATCAAACCGATGAGAACCAGAAGGATCACCCCCCAGACAAGACGCTTTCTGAAGGATTTGCGCTGATGGGGAAACCCCACACGATGTTCTGGATTATAGAATGGAATCTCCCCATTCCCGACATCCACCTCGACATAATGGTTATTGTACATGGATGGTCTTCTCCTGTGGCACTGGCCCATAGGCAGCCAGGATCTTGTATAATAATCCACATTCACAGACCATCACAAAAAGGTTGGTTCCTCCCTGTGAGAAAAACGGCAAAGGAATACCCGTGGGAGGAAGCAAACCCGTCACCACCGCGATATTCACCAAGGCTTGCCAGACAATCATGCAGGTGATACCGAAAGCCAGAAGCGCATGGTATCGATTTCTGCTATGCAACCTGCAGTAGCATCGGAATCCGAGCACGGCGAACAATAGGAAAAACAGCAACACCAGCACCATGCCGAATAATCCCATCTCTTCACCGATATTGGCGAAAATGAAATCACTCTGTACTTCAGGTATCTTTCCGAGCTTGTAGACGCCTTTACCGAGTCCCTTCCCCCACAATCCACCTGAACCTACGGCTTTTAGGGAATTGCTCACCTGCCAGTTCATACCATTTGGGTCTATCGTGGGAAAAAGAAAGCTTACCAGACGATGGATGCGGTATGGTTCCAGCAATAGAAAAATAGCCGCAGGTACGCCCAAGGCGGCTAGAAGCAGGACAAGCCAGGACAAAGGGAAACCCGCTATCAGAAACAAGGAGAAACCCATTCCAAGAAACACCATGGCCGTTGAGTAGTCTTTCTGGGCCAGGATCAGTACCGCGCATACCATCACCAGTGCGACCGGAAACAGAGCTTCCCGGATCTGAAGCCTCTCTTTCCCGCCATGCTCGGCGAAATACCGTGCCAACATCATGATTGCCGAGATTTTTAACAGTTCCGAGGGTTGGAAAGCGGGAAGAGGACCGATTTCAAGCCAACGACGCGCGCCGAGACGTGAAACTCCTAGAGAAGGAATCCAGGTAAGCAACATCAACACCACGGAGACAACCAGAATCACTGGGGTCATTTTTTTAATGAATTCCATGGGTATGAATCTGATAACCACACTGACGGCAATACCCAGAAAAGCAAAAACAGCTTGCCTTAGAACATAGTAATGTCCTGGCAAACCGTTCTTGAGGGCATTGTTGTAGGAGGCGGAATACATGCAGACCAGACCAAATCCTATCAAGACCACCACGACACAGAGAAAAGTGAAAGAGAACCAATTACCACTCTGCCGATCGGTATAACGGTCCCACTCCCCGTTGGAAGGGAGTTTTTCATTCAAATCATCGTACCGATTGAAGTGCTCCATTATAATCTGGAACAGTTGCGATAGCTACAGGTACTTTACAATAAACAAGACTCCGGCACTTACCGTGCACAACATACTTGCAATCAGGAACCTGAATACTATCTTGCTCTCTTCCATCCCCCTTTTCTCATAATGGTGATGCAATGGTGCTATCAAGAATATCTTTCTATGCGCAAAACGAATGGATACAATCTGCAACAGCGATGAAGCACACTCGATGAAGAACACGCCTGAAGCTGTAAGGACCACAAGCTCGATTTTCATCAACAACGCCGAGACCGCGAGAAGAGCTCCCAATCCATGGCTGCCACAGTCGCCCATGAACACCTGGGCTTTCTGGCTATTGTACCAGAGGAACGCCAGTAGGGAACCCAACGCCGAGGAAACCACCATAGCCAGGTCAATTCCACCCAGAACAATTGTACGCTGGATCAATTCCTCATGTATCCCGAATCCAAACACCACTGCGATCAATCCGATAAGGAAAAAAACCGGTAGAGCGCTGCCGGCTGCCAAACCATCCAAACCATCCGAGATATTGACCGCATTCACAAAAAAAACCACATACAGCATCGCCATCAATGGATACCATACACCGATATCCCATTTCACCACAGGATTCCATGGCAGGGTGATTATCGAAGAATGCATTCCAGAACAGGTATCCAACAGCCAGATGACCAGTGCACTCATCAGTATCTGCATGGCTAGTTTTTGCGAAGTCTTCAACCCAACAGAATTGTGCCGTCTTAGTTTAAGCACATCATCCAGCAAACCGATGAGAGCGAATCCCCATATCGCCACAAGCGGAATATAGGAATAAGGCTGGGTGATCTTGCCAAAAACCAGGGTTGAGAGAGTGGTTCCGGTTAAAAAAAACAACCCTCCGATGGTGGGGGTACCTTCTTTCATACGATGGAGTTCAGGATTATCTGGATTGATTGGCTGTCCTATCTTGTGGATTTCCATCCATTTAATGAAGATTTTACCTAGAACCAAAGTAAGTCCACACGAGAACAACAAGGCCAGAAGAATCCTGAGAATCTGCCATACGGGTTGTCCATCAACCAGTTGTTCCACCATCAAACACCCCTAATCATATTTATGCGATCGATTTGATGGTTGGCACCAGCCTCTCCATCGCCATCGCCCGGGATCCTTTTAACAACACAAGATCACCGCGATGGGTCTCATGCATCACATGCTTCTCCAGTTCTTCAAAATCCTCGGTGAAGAACAAATGCCGGTTGTAACCACCTTGCTTCATCACTTTCCAGGCACTCTCCATTTCCTTCCCATAGAAATATGCTGAGGAAGGCTGTAAACGCAAAAGTTTCTGACCGATCGATCGGTGGGCGGCTTCTGAAACCGGCCCAAGTTCCTTCATGGAGCCCAGAATTACTTTTTTCTCCCCCTTCCAGGAAAGACTGCCCAGGTAGTCAAGAATTCCATCGGTTGAATCCACACTGGCGTTGTAACAATCCTCAATAATCGTGACATCGCCATCAAGAATACGGCTCCGACCAGCTGTAGGCTGGAAATTCTCCAGACCCTCTTTGATAAGCTCCCCTGAAGCACCGAAGGACCTGGCCAAAGAGATTGCAGCAAGGGCATCCATCAGGTTGTGCTTTCCAACACTGTGGAGATTGATGGTCTGATCCTGGTATCCAATCTGCCAACCCTGCAACTCCACCGGTCTCAGACTTTGAATACCATCTGTGCTGTTCAGACCATAAGGCAGCAGCTTGATATCACGCAATTGGCTGATATACGGCCCCCAGGCACAGTTTTCAGAGATGAATCCTGAAGAGATGCCTGGGTGGAAAAGCTTGCTTTTCTCATGGGCTATTGACTGCATGCTTCCCATTTTCCCTAAATGTGAGATGCCGATATTGGTTAGAATCCCGGCATCGGGTTTCCAGATTCCAAGCATATGATCCATCTCACCGACATGGTCCACTCCCATCTCGAATACACCGAACCCAGTGTCCTTATCAATTTGGAATACTGACAGAGCAAGCCCGATCTCCGAGTTGTAATTGCCGGGAGTCTTCACTGTGTTTCCCATACAGGCCAGAATTGAGGCGACCATTTCCTTGGTGGTGGTTTTCCCACAGCTTCCCGTGATTCCCACTTTTTTAACGTGGGGGAAACGCGCCACATGCGCAGCCGCGAATTTCTGCAAACCTCTCAAGGGATTATCCACCACAATCAGGGCAAGATCGCTGCCAGAGACCAATGCGATCATCCGCATGGACTGTTCTGCTGACACCATGGCGGCAACCGCGCCTTTCGCCAGAATATCTTTCACATAATCATGTCCATCGGCCTTTTCTCCAGGCAATGCGACAAAAAGCGCTCCAGAACAGGCTAAACGTGAGTCGATAACCACAGAGGAGATTCTGACATGTCCATTGCGCGCGATCAGCATGCCTTGCGACATCACCGCACACTCTGATACGGTACAGATACTCATTCCATCGCTCCCACATGCACAATCTGGGCTTCACCGTAGACAAGTTTACGCAGGGACAGTTCCTGCCAGGAAGCGGCAGCAAGCGTCTGCTCGGGCATCTGCGCCTGGGCAAGCTGCGATTGTAGAATCCGTTGTGACTCCTCAAGGCCGACCATCGACCGGTTGAGTCTATCAAGCTCCAAAGACAATTCCCGGTTCTGGGCCGCCTGGTTAACCGGTATGATCAGTACAGCTACAAGGCATAGGAGCATAAGGATGACAAGGGCTTTTTCTTTATTTGTAATTGGAGTCACGCAAGTAAAGCTTTTCCGATTGTCATACATCCTGGGTCTCCAATTTTTCCGCCACCCGTAGTTTTGCACTGCGGGATGGAGGATTCATGTCACATTCTTCATCAGTAGGAACCACTGGCTTTTTGGTAATCAGCCGGATCACCGGTTTTCCACCACAGGTACACCGCGGGGCTTCAGGTGGGCAAGTACAACCATCGGCCTTCTGTTTGAACAGATACTTGACCGGACGGTCTTCAAGTGAATGGAAACTGATCACTCCGACGCGTCCTTTGGGGCTCAAGACATCAATCGCCGCGCTCAAAGCGGGAGCGATACGGTCTATTTCCCGGTTCACCTCGATGCGAAGTGCCTGGAAGCTCCTAGTCGCCGGATGAATTTTCCCATAGCGGTATGAAGCTGGAACAGCATGCCAGATGATATCAGCCAGCTCATCAGATTTTGAAACAGCATGCAACCTCCTATATGCGCAGATGGCGGAAGCGATTCTCCGGGAGTACCGTTCCTCACCATACTGGAAAATGACATTGGCGAGATGTTCCTGCGAATAGTTGTTCACAATATCCCGCACACTCACCTCATCGTCCTGGTTCAGTCTCATATCCAGATTCTCACTCTTGCGGAAACTGAAGCCACGTCCTGATTCTTCATAATGGAAGACAGAGATACCCAGATCGAACAGCACGATCGAAGGGGCTTCCCCCTCGTAATGCATTAAATACTCATCAAACCACGTGTTGACCGCTTGGAAACGATCGCCGAATCCAGCTAGCCGATTGCATGCTTTCGCTATGATTCCCGCATCCCTATCCAAACCGATCACATGGAGCTGGGGATACTTCTGAAGAAACAGTTGGGAATGTCCACCTTCACCGAGTGTGCAATCAATCATCAAAGAGGGGCCAAAGGGAGGAACAAGCAACTCAAGTGCTTCGCGTTGAAGAACCGGGTAATGGATATATTCCATAATCACCCTCCCGTTTCCTTGAGTAGCAGACTCAGACTCTGGGAGGCTGCGGAGAAGGAAGGCTCGCTGTCGATTAAGAATTGGTTATATTCAGCGACATTCCACAATTCAAGATAGGTACCGATTCCCAACATCACAGATTCTTCCTTCAATCCCAAGCCAACACTTTCCCTCAGCTGGGGGGGAATGTTCAACCGACCAGTCTTGTCAATCTCACATTCCATTGCCGGAGCGATCATACGGCGCTGTAAAAGACGCAGATTGGAATCGAACATGGCCCCCGGTCCATCCATGATCTTCTTCCGGATGTTTTCGAAGAACTCGGGCAGCATCAGCCACAGACAGTGTTCCACAGCACGGGTGAGAATGAGTGTGTTCCGGTCGCCCAAGCCGGCGCGCAGACGGGACGGAATGAGGATCCGGCCCTTCTCATCGATTGTATTTCGATACTCACCCGTCAACACTTTTCCAATTTCTCCCTGCTTTATAGGATATAATTGGGATTAACTCCCACTATCTACCACAAACTATAACCTTCCTACCACTATGAAAGCAACATGCATTCATTCGGCAAAATAGGTTACTTCTTGTTATTGAGGCATGATTTACTTAACAGATGTTCCCCATTTGCCATTTTCCACCAGTGTTCAGGGAAATTACCGGCTTTTATGCAGAGGATTTCATCGAATCCATCAAAAAAAACAGCTCTGTTTTGTGTTCACGGCTTAACTTGGTTGATGAATCCACAAAAAGTGATTATTCTGGTGCAAGGAGACAAACCATGGAAGAGCATGAGTGTAAGGCGGCATATTATGGACGCCATTCAGGAAAAGGAATCGGTTATGATTGGATTGTCCGCATAGATCCCGAAGGGTGTTTTATCACCGATCCGATTGAGGAATGGGAAAAAGATGATGATTATCGGGATGAGGCTATCTCGAATCCAACTCTCTATGACCAACTTGATGAACACACGGTGCAAAGGATTCTCGCTGATTGGAAGCGGCAAACCAGGTGAATTCCAGTATTGGAAAGGCAGCTTGAACTGCTGCGCCGATCAGCATGGTTGAGATATGAAAAAGGACCCCTCAGGGTCCCTTGTTGTTTCTAGCGATTGGGATCACTAGCCAGATTGAAGATGTTGTAATCGATATCGGGAAAAACGATATCACGCTTCTCCGCTTTCACCAGCCATTCCGTATTCACGGCGTTCTTGCACATATTCTCATACACCACGTTGAAATTGCACAGGTGATCGCGTAACCGCTTCTCGGCATATCCTACCGAGGTCCCATTGTGGATGATATAAGGCCAGTCGGAAGCCATGGCGAGCATAACCTCACGGGCAGCCTGGTTGAGAAAACGCTGTTTAAGGGAATTCTGTTGGGGGAAACGGATCGCCAGTTCCTGCATCCGGGCGATGGCTTTGTGTATATGGCGGTAAATCCATACATTCTGCCCATCAGCCCAGACATTCGAATACCCGCCCTCTCCCCAACTGGAAAGCCCGGGCTGCAGTGATTGCACCTCATGGTCGGCACCAATATAATCCAACTGGGTTTCCAGAACGACATCTCCTGCGGCGGCTATCTTGCGGATAACAGCCTCAAGCCAGTCTATGCCCTCGAACCACCAGTGTCCAAACAATTCAGCATCGAACGCCAAGGTGTAGAAAGGATCGCTATCAAGCGATTTTTCCAAGACCCTACCCTTATGTTGGATTGAGTAGATGAAATTATTGGCATGGTCGTTTATTTTACGGGTAGCAGCGGCTGGAGAATAGATTCTTTTGCAATCGGTCTTGCCCGAGATGGCGAAATACTTGAATCCTGTGAACACACGGACTTCTGGCTCATGGATGTACGGCCGGATATATTCCAAGGGAAGATCATATCCGATATCCCGATAGAACTCGCGGTAGTCGGGATCGCATGGATACCCTTCCACGTTGGACCACACCAGACTGGTCAGATTGAAATCCCGGGCAAAGGCATATACGCCATTGGGACAGACCACCGGAGCATAATTACCCCGCTTGACAGGTTCCGAAGCCAAAGCAAAGCTTTGCGCGGCAGATTCGAAATACAGAAATTCTTCTTTCTCCAGGTACTCTTCAAGTCCAGGGTAGTAGCCGCACTCGGGAAGCCAGAATCCCTTGGGCCGTTTTTTAAAATGGTTGATGTGTGACTGGACCGCTAGTTCAATCTGGGCATTCACCGCCGCTGGATACTCTTTATACAACGGCAGATAGGCATGGGTAGCCGCAGTGGTTATAAGATCGAGATACCCGGCATTCTCCAGTTCTCGGAAGCCTCCCAGAATATTGCATTCGTATATCTCAAAATAATCACCGATGTTCGCATTGATCTTATCCAGATACATCTGGGCCAGCCCAAGACATTCCGGCTGCTCTTTTTGGCAACGGAGAATTTCCTTCTCGCCCAGCTCCTTATGCAGCTTGAGATAATTGGTGAATCTACCCTGAAGGACAGGATCGGAAAGCATGGAACACAAGGTGGGAGAGAATGACATGGTCAGCCGGAAAGGAACTCCTTCGGCGCGCAGCCGGTTGAAAGTCCTCAGCATGGGAAGATAGGTTTCACAAATCGCTTCGAACAACCAGTCCTCTTCCAAAAACCGGGGGTATTCGGGATGACGTATATAGGGTAGATGGGCGTTAAGTGTCAAACCAATCTTGTTTTGTACCATGTCAGTTTCTCCTCTCCTCTTCAAGTCCCACCACAATCTGTTGTACAAGGGGATTGTCCAGAAGAGCTCCTCCTTTGGTGACAAGCGAGGAGAACAACAGATTGAAGCAAGCCTGATCCCGGTTCAATTCCGAGACATGGTCCAACCAATAGCAGCTGGGACTGGTCACTGTACGGGACTCGCACAGCATTCCTTCCTTGCCTGACTCACAGACATAATGCAGGGAAACCGAGTAAGCCCGTCCGGGAACAGGGAGGTTCACATTCCAATTGGAATCGGTTTTCTGCACATAGATATCATAGCTATCCGAATCACCCGCTCCGTCAGTGGATTCATGCATATACACACGGATGAAGAACTCATAGGAATCAACAGAATGTTCGAGTTTGGCAAGCTCGGTGGAACACACACTCCAGTAGGTATGCGCCCAATAGGGATCCTTTAGCATAAGATGGATAGTGGTTTCAGCATAGGCTTCGGGCAATTTAACCACCCCAGGCAGATCTCCGATCCATTCCTCGCTTCCATGTTCAACCAGAGAGTTCATAAAACGCTGTTGGTTCGAAGAAGCGTATTGGGACTCATCAACCGAAAGCCTGTTGTCACTGTCCTCATAAAGATCCTCAAGGACTTCGACCAAATCCTCACGATCCATGGAATCCGAATCCTCGATACCTTGCTTTCTGGCAATATACTGCAATTCGGTCATTGACAAGGCTTCAATATTCGGTGTGATCATATGAATGCTCCCAACCGTAGAAGGATTCGCATGCATAAGTTGCAAGCTGATCCATGGTAGATAAAACAAACGAAATAGTCAACACAACCGTTTGCATCCCAAGCCAGTACCTATCCACCACTCCTAAAATCCTTCTCCGTAACGACCAGAGGACAAGCGCACCGGTTCTGTGCTATCATCCCGGCATGGAAATGCTTTGTGAACGCACAGCTCTTATTCTACATGGACATTTTTATCAACCGCCACGGGAAAACCCGCTGGTGGATATCATACCCAAACAATCCTCAGCCAAACCCTTCATGGATTGGAATGAACGGATATTCGATGACTGCTATTCAATAAACGCGTTTTCCCGCTATCTTTCAGGATCGGGACGTATCGAGAAGATCATTGACAATTATGAATACCTATCCTTCAATTTTGGACCGACACTGCTTATCTGGCTGAAAAAACACCATCCCGATATCCATGATAGGATTGTGGAGGCCGATCGTTTGAGTATGACCCGGCTGGGACATGGCAATGCCATGGCGCAGGCTTTCAACCACACCATCCTTCCCCTTGCATCCATCCAGGATGCGAAAACACAGATCCTATGGGGGATCGATGATTTCACCCACCGATTCGGACGTCAGCCTGAGGGCATGTGGCTTCCTGAAGCCGCCATCAACCCCCTTGTGGTTGATCTACTTGTCGAGGCGGGACTCCGTTTTGCCGTGCTTTCACCCTGGCAGGTCGAATCGGTTGAAATCTCCACCGGCAATTGGAGAAGAACAGATACCATGCCGGTTCCCTATGACAATCCATTTCTGATCGAGGGCTCCCGCGGTGGAACGCTGAATGCTTTCTTTTACCACCAGGATCTGGCCTCAGGTATCAGTTTCGGCCATCTGCTACGCGATGCCGATGCATTGTATGATTACCTTCTGTCAATCAAACGGACCGATCGGCCATCCCTCATCCATGCGGCGACCGATGGTGAGATCTATGGACACCACGAACCCTTTGGTGATATGGCTTTGGCGGCTTTGGTGAAGAAAGTCGCGGACCGCACGGACTTCACCTTCACCAATTACGCCACCTATCTGGAGAACCACCAGGCAACCCTCCATGCCCGGCTCCATACTGGAGAAGAAGGCAAGGGATCCAGTTGGAGTTGCCCCCATGGTGTTTCGCGCTGGTACAAGGATTGCGGATGCCATACCGGAGGTGATGACAACTGGAACCAGGCCTGGCGCACTCCACTGCGAATGGCCTTTGACCGGTTGGCTGAGAAAATCGACGTATTGTTCATTGGAGAGATCGAGCGGATGCTGGGACCCGCCGGATCTCCATGGGAGCTGCTCCGTTCCTATGCCCAGGTGATCTCTGGATTCACCTCCACGGGAGATTTCATCGACAATCTCGCCAAAAAAACCAGACCTCTGGACTACGGTGAACGGGCCCGGATCACCGCTTTGCTTGCAGGTCAGAAATTCAAGCATTTCTGTTATACGTCCTGCGGCTGGTTTTTCATGGATATCGGAGGTATTGAGCCTAGACAGAATATCCGCTATGCCCTCAGCGCTATCGATTGTTACAAAGCCTTTACCGAAGACGACCTGCTCGCTCCCTTCCTGGCCAATCTCCGTTTGGCGAAAAGCAACCGCCGTGCGGATGGAACCGGTGAGAATATCGCCAGATCGCTCATGGAAGGGCCTAGTGGGATAGCCGAAGCTTCGGGATTCTTCCTTATCAACCGACGGCTGGCATTGGCGGAGGACTTCCACGATTCCTATGGTCAATTCAGTCTTGAAGCTTTCGCACAGACCAGTGAGGAGGGGTTCTCCTTGGATGTCGAGGACACCTATGCCCTGCTCGACTACCATACCGAGGCGACCGTAGTCACACCCAAGAATGATGGCTATCTATTGAACATCAGGATAACCGATCACAACGAGACGGTCGTGGAAACCAGACAACTGTCAAATGCGCATATACCGTATCGGGCCATTGATGACATCTTCTCATGGATCGACCATTCGCTCAACCGGGTTTCCGATAATGAGCTGCGTAGAATCGCCACCGACATCAAACACTATTCACTGTTGATGAGAAACAACAGGATGATGCCAAAGGAACCTTACTATATCGAGAATCTAGGAACCTGTCTCAGATGCCTGCGTTCCATATTCACCACACCGAATCTACTCCCTTGGGCTTCAAAGCGGGAAAGCATCTGTCAATTGCTGGAATTCATCATAAGAAAGGGACACCAGAGCGAAATCGCCATCGTAACCCATATCTTTTCAACGGAGATAGACCGTGTGTCCACTGAAGTCATGGCCAGACGGCTCAATTATGAACGTGGGTCCTATTTGCTGGATGTACTGGAGGTTGCCCGCAGCCAAGGATTGCAGCCATCCATCACCCTGGCTCAGAACGCGTTGTATCCCTATATCATCGGTGACAGGAACAATGAATTCAACGCTCCTTTAACCAGACAAGTCCTGGATCAATTGGCTGTAGCGCTGAATTTCGCACCTTGAAAAGATGCTACCCGTCAATCCGCAAGAAGTTGGCGCGCATGGGCGATAGCGGCATCCTGATGCGTGTCTCCGCTTAGCATACGCGCTATCTCCAATACCCTTTGCTCGCCTTGCGTGACCATGATTCCGCTAAAAGTCCTGCCTTCCCGGATATCTTTGAAAACAACCAGATGCTGATCCGCTTTGGCCGCAATGGAGGCCAAGTGGGTGATAGCGATGACCTGACGGCTCTGTGACAGCTCACGCATCTGATCTCCGACGGCAATCGCCACCGCTCCACCGATACCCGCATCGACCTCGTCAAACACTAGTGTCTCTATATCGTCCGCCTCAGCCAGCACGGTTTTAATGGCAAGCATGACCCGGGACAGTTCTCCACCTGAGGCAATCTCACGTAGACTTTTCATAGGTTCACCCAGATTGGCGGAGAACCTGAACTCAATCAAATCGGCTCCATGCACCGAGCATTCCTTTTCCTCAACGGCAATGGAGAATACCACATGGGGCATGCCGAGATGGATCAATCGGCTGGCGATCTGTTCTTGCAGCCGTCCGGCGCATTCCTTCCTCCGCTCGGTGATGTTTTTTGATTTCTCAAGAATCTGTTGGTCGAGAATAGCGAGTTGTGCATCGAACTGTGCCAATTCACCATCGGAACATTCACTCCGCTCAAGAATACCCAGGGTCCGGTCACGGAAAGCGATCACATCGGAAAGGCTGGGTCCGTATTTCTTTTTCAGCCGCTGAAGCAATGCCAGTCTACCCTGCAGTTCATCCAAGCGGTTTTCAGAAAAACTCATTGATTCCAACCTGTCACGGATTGATTCATAGATATCATCTATCTCGTACCCCAGACTTTCCAGTCTCTGGGCAAAGGTATCCAATGAAGGATCGGCTTTGGCAGCTTTTCTGCAAGCCCCCAGGGCATTGTGCAAAGTCCCCACGGATCCTTCACCAGAGGGTCCACGCAGGTTGTCACGCACACATTCCAGACTCGCATGGATTGATTCATATTGGGACAAAATGAGCAATTCATCCTGGATTTCCGTATCCTCATTGGGTTTTATATCTGATTTTTTCAATTCTTCGGCAACGAACCGAAGGTAGTCTTCTTCTTTTTTTGAGTTTTCAATCTCGGTGACCAGGTCCCGTCGTTGCTGAAGCACGGTTTCACGTTGATGGAACAGCTGGTTGAAACTCTCCAACTGGGGTAACAGATCACCATAGGAGTCCAGTACCCGCCTCTGGCGGTCAGGAGACAACAATGATTGATGCTCATGCTGTCCATGCATATCGAATAACAATTCCCCGATTTCATGGAGATCCATACGGGTCATCGGGGTTGATTGCACATAGATACTGCCCCTTCCTGTATTCCGGATGGTTCGTCGCAGCAGCAGGCTCCCCTCCTCCAGTTCCAGTCCCCGTTCTTTTAGCCAGTTGTTCAAGGGATGGTTGACCGGAACGTCTATCGAAGCGCTGATGGTGGCTTCCTCGGCTCCAAGCCGTACTACCGAGGCATCGGCTTTGTCTCCCATCAGAATGTTCAAGGCGCCCAGGATAATGGATTTTCCTGCGCCGGTTTCCCCGGTGATCACATTGAAACCAGTGGCAAAATCAATTTGAAGATTCTCAATAAGCACAAAATTCCTGATGGTCATCTGCTCAAGCATGCATGCCTCCCGACCAATTCAACCTATCACGGACTACTTCATAATAGTTACGATGCGTGGACAATACCAGCAGGGCTTTTGAACGCGCTTTCTCGGTAGTAACCACATCGCCTTCCTCCAGGGGGAAGGATACCTGTCCATCCACCGTCAAGGTGAGCATGGTTTTCTGACCGGGGAGCACCACAACACGGACAACATCCTCGCCGGCAATCACCAGCGGCCGGTTTGAGAGGGTGAAGGGACAGACTGGATTCACGATCAGAGCATCTAGATCGGCATCGAGAATCGGTCCTCCGGCAGCCAGACAGTATCCGGTGGAGCCGGTAGGGGTGGATACAATGATCCCATCGCTTCTGAAATGCCCGGCGTTGGTTTGATTGATAAACAGATCAAGTGTCACCATCTTGGATATCCCACTCGCGGAAAGGGCCATTTCATTCAATCCATGGGATTGGAATACCCGGTCTTTGCCTCGATTGACAGTCACACGGATCATCAAGCGGCGTGAAATACCACTTTTTCCCTGCTCAAATTGCTCAAAAGCCTCTTTCCATTCGGTTTTTGAGATTTCAGTGATGAATCCGAAAGTCCCCAGATTCACGGCAAGCATGGGAATCCCATAACTGTGAAGAAGACGGGCACAGGAAAGGACAGTGCCATCACCACCCAGACAGATGGCCAGTTCTGTATCGGCGGGTATCTCTGGAAAATTATCAACATCACTGGTGAAAAAAAGATCATGCGGGATCTTGCGTTCCATCAGATACTGGTGGATTTCATTGGCCAATGGTTCGGCTTCAGATTTCTGTTTATTGGCAAGGATCACCACTCTCTTGATGGTTCTTGATGGATTGTTCAACATCATGCTCCTCCTCAGGGAAGATGGGAGATAACTTTCTCTATCTGCGCAGCCTGCTGGTTGGTAAGAAATGGATACAGAGGAAACGATATGGCGCGCATCATACAGGGAAGCGCATTTGGATATAGATCGAACCGGTCCACTTGATCACCAATCAGACATCCCCTGAAGGTGCGTTCTGTGGTGATTTCGTATTTCAAGGCGAATTTCATGACATCTTCAGCTTTTGAATCCAAGACCACGGTGAATGCATACCCATTAGTATCATAATCTATATCTGGGATTCCAAACAGCCGGTGTTTTGTACGCATAAGAGCCTGTTGATAGGTTCTGAAAAGACTGCGCCTTCGAGCGATATATTTTTCAACCAGTGATAACTGGACTATTCCCAAGGCGGCGTTCATATCGGACATTTCAGCATAGGAGATTTCTGCAGCCATAAGGCCGTCCAGTTTCTCCTGCAATGCGGGATTCTTGCTAAGAATAACAGCCCCACCGCCAGTGGAAACGATACCGGATTCCTCAAAAGCACATACCGCTACATCTCCACACAACCCACTTTTCATATCCTGATAGGCGCTACCCAGGCTCTCAGTGATATCTTCGATTATCGGAACACCAAGATCCTTCCAAGGTTTCCCAAAAGGGAAATTTCCAGAAGGTTCATACAGAAGTATGGCCTTGGGCTGTTGTCCACATAGCTTCAAAGCCTCATCATAGGAAAGATTGCCTGTAGAGGGATCAATATCACCAATCAGCAGATCGCACCCAATCTTTCCAGCTACCGATGCGTACATGTTGGGAGAGAGCGCGGAAACAACTACCCGGTCCCCTTTGGACACACCAAAAAGGCGCAATGCATAAGCAAGCGCCTCTGGTAGACTCCTCAAAGCCACAGCGGTTCCATCAAGCATAGTATACTGCTTGATTTGGGATATGAATGATTCGGTTCTACTACCCGGGCCGATATGCTCATCGACCATGGTCTGCAAGACCGCATCCATATCCTTTCTTACCAGAGTGGGCTTCTGCATTCGAATTATCATGTTGATAGGATATGAAAGATAAAGGATTTCCGCAAGGGATTTGAAAAGATAAAAAAAAAGGTCCGGCGGCTACCTACTCTCCCGCTTTCCAGCAGTACCATCGGCGCAAGAGGGCTTGACTTCCGTGTTCGGGATGGGAACGGGTATGGCACCTCCGCTGTGGCCACCGGACCAGACTCCGCGCTTAAGCCCGAGCCTTGGCGGCTCCGGACGGCCGGCGGGGCCTCCGATCCAAAAACGGGACCGATACGACAATATGGTCAAGCCTCACGGCTGATTAGTACTGGTCGGCTGCACGCGTTGCCGCGCTTCCACCTCCAGCCTATCGACCAGGTCATCTCCCTGGTTCCTTCAGTGCCCTCTGGGGGCACGGGATGTCTCATCTTGAGGAGGGTTTCCCACTTAGATGCTTTCAGCGGTTATCCCTTCCGAACGTGGCTACCCAGCGACTGCCGTTGGCACGACAACTGGCACACCAGAGGTTCGTCCACCTCGGTCCTCTCGTACTAGAGGCAGAACCCCTCAAACATCCAGCGCTTGTGGCAGATAGGGACCGAACTGTCTCACGACGTTCTGAACCCAGCTCGCGTACCGCTTTAATTGGCGAACAGCCAAACCCTTGGGACCTGCTCCAGCCCCAGGATGCGATGAGCCGACATCGAGGTGCCAAACTTTGCCGTCGATATGAACTCTTGGGCAAAATCAGCCTGTTATCCCCGGAGTACCTTTTATCCGTTAAGTGACGGCGCTTCCACTCGCAACCGCCAGATCACTAAGACCTACTTTCGTATCTGCTCGACTTGTGTGTCTCGCAGTTAAGCCACCTTGTGCCTTTACACTTGACAGACGATTCCCAACCGCCCTAAGGTGACCATCGCGCACCTCCGTTACTCTTTAGGAGGCGACCGCCCCAGTCAAACTTCCCACCTGGCATTGTCCGCCGCCCGGCTTCACGGGCTGCGTTAGAAACGTGAACGAGAAAGGGTGGTATTTCACCGCCGGCTCCGCGCAACCTGACGGCCACGCATCGACGCCTCCCACCTATCCTACACATCCTGGTCCAAGTTTCCGTGCCAAGCTAAAGTAAAGGTTCACGGGGTCTTTCCGTCTAACCACAAGTGACCGGCATCTTCACCGGTACTTCAATTTCACCGGATTTCGCGTTGAGACAGCGCCCAAATCGTTACACCATTCGTGCGGGTCGGAACTTACCCGACAAGGAATTTCGCTACCTTAGGACCGTTATAGTTACGGCCGCCGTTTACTGGGGCTTCAATTCGCTGCTTCGCTTGCGCTGACAACTCCTCTTAACCTTCCAGCACCGGGCAGGTGTCAGTCCATATACATCCCATTGCTGGTTCGCATAGACTTGTGTTTTTGGTAAACAGTCGCTTGGGCCATTTCTCTGCGACCGCCGGGAACTTGCGCCCCTGGCGGCCATACTTATTCCGAAGTTACGTATGCAATTTGCCGAGTTCCTTAACGCGAATTCTTCCGTACGCCTGAGCATATTCAGCCCACCTACCTGTGTCGGATTGCGGTACGGTCCCTCTGTGCCTTGCCTGAGAAACTGTTTCTCGGCACGACGGCTACACGCGCTTCGCTAGGCCGTGGCTTCGCTCGCACTCGCGCCTCACCTCGGACCCCGGATTTGCCTGGGGCCCTCAGCGGCTCGGCGCTTGGACCGGGACTACCGTCGCCCGGCCGCGCTTCACCCTATGCTTCGTTCCATCGAAACACAGAGAGGTACTGGAATGTTGACCAGTTTCCCATCGACTACGCCTCTCGGCCTCGCCTTAGGGACCGACTAACCCTTGGGAAGATTGACTTTACCCTGGAATCCTTAGGTTTTCGGCGGACGGGGATCTCACCCGTCTTTTCGTTACTCATGCCTGCATCCTCTCTTCCGTCCCGTCCAGCGGCGCTCCCGCGCCGCCTTCTTCCGTACACGGAATGCTCCCCTACCCACAGCGCCTAGCGCTGTGCCGTGGCTTCGGTGACATGCTTAGCCCCGTTACATTATCGGCGCCCGACTACTCGACCAGTGAGCTGTTACGCACTCTTTGAAGGAGTGGCTGCTTCTGAGCCAACCTCCTGGCTGTCTGTGCAGTCGGACTTCCTTTCCCACTTGGCATGTCTTGGGGACCTTAGCCGACGGTCTGGGCTGTTTCCCTTTCGACCACGGCCCTTATCAGCCGCAGTCTGACTCCCGCGTATTGTGTCACGGCATTCAGAGTTTGATTAAACTTGGTACCCGGTGAAGGGCCCGCATCTATTCAGTGCTTTACCTCCGTGACAGTCAACCGCAAGGCTAGCCCTAAAGCTATTTCGGGGAGTGCCAGCTATCTCCAAGTTTGTTTAGCCTTTCACTCCGATCCACACCTCATCCCAACCCTTTACAGCGGATTTAGGTTCGGCCCTCCGACTGATTTTACTCAGCTTTCAGCCTGGACATGGATAGATCACTTGGCTTCGGGTCTACCGCGCACAACTGCCGCCCTGTTCAGACTCGGTTTCCCTACGGCTCCGGGACTCCTATCCCTTAACCTCGCTATGCACGGTAACTCGCAGGCTCATTCTACAAAAGGCACGCCATCACCGGATCGCTCCGGCTTTGACCGCTTGTAGGTCCACGGTTTCAGGTTCTCTTTCACTCCCCTCCCGGGGTCCTTTTCACCTTTCCCTCACGGTACTATGCGCTATCGGTAGCTGCTCAGTATTTAGCCTTGGAGGGTGGTCCCCCCTGCTTCCGCCAGGATTCCTCGTGTCCCGGCGTACTCAAGATCCCGTCCCACGCAGGCCCAACGCTTCGCGTACGGGGCTTTCACCCGCTCTGGCCGGACTTCCCAGACCGTTCCGCTCGCTTTCGGCTTTCTGACTGCGCGAGGGGTGTCGGATCCCCTCCGGACGACTCTTACAACACCGCGCACGCAACGCTCCGACGCTTGGCGCGCACGCGGTTTGGGCTCCTCCCCCTTCGCTCGCCGCTACTGGGGGAATCTCTTTAGATTTCTGTTCCTGCCGGTACTGAGATGGTTCAGTTCCCGGCGTGCTCCTCCGCCCGCTATGTATTCGCGGACGGATGCTAATCATCCAGACTAGCGGGTTACCCCATTCGGACACCCGGGGATCGCGGGATATTGGCTCCTCCCCCCGGCTTTTCGCAGCTGATCGCGTCCTTCTTCGCCTGGCAGCTCCTAGGCATCCTCCGTGGACCCTTATTCGCTTGACCATATTGTTCTATCGATCCCTTCGCTATACTGTTAAAAATCCTTCCGCCCTCTAGCCCAGATGAAATTCCAGCAACATTCGCACGACCACTGAACGTAGGGTGAATGGGCCTGACAAGACTTGAACTTGTGACCTCTTGCTTATCAGGCAAGCGCTCTAACCACCTGAGCTACAGGCCCAGACAGACATATCGGAGAAGAGAAGGATGGATCGGTTGTGCGAGGGATTTTGTTCGGGCAGACTTCCACTGCCCTGGCCAACGGCCTGTGTTCGCCACCGGTGTGAGGCCGGCGGCTGTTCCCTTTCTTAATAGAAAGGAGGTGATCCAGCCGCACCTTCCGGTACGGCTACCTTGTTACGACTTCACCCTCCTCACCAGGCGTACCTTCGGCGCCGTCCCCCTTGCGGTTAGACTGGCGACTTCGGGTGCCCCCAACTCGGATGGTGTGACGGGCGGTGTGTACAAGGCCCGGGAACGTATTCACCGCGCCATGCTGATGCGCGATTACTAGCGATTCCAACTTCATGGAGTCGAGTTTCAGACTCCAATCCGTACTGAGACCGGCTTTTAGCGATTCGCTGGGCCTCGCGGCTTAGCTGCGCTCTGTACCGGCCATTGTAGCACGTGTGTGGCCCAGGATATAAAGGCCATGATGACTTGACGTCGTCCCCACCTTCCTCCGGTTTGTCACCGGCAGTTCCATCTGAGTTCCCAACTTGACTTGCTGGCAACAGATAGCAGGGGTTGCGCTCGTTGCGGGACTTAACCCAACACTTCACAGCACGAGCTGACGACAGCCATGCAGCACCTGTGCACCGGCCCCGAGGGGCTGGACGCTTTCACGCCCATCCCGGTGCATGTCAAACCCTGGTAAGGTTCCTCGCGTATCATCGAATTAAACCACATGCTCCACCGCTTGTGCGGGCCCCCGTCAATTCCTTTGAGTTTCACCCTTGCGAGCATACTCCCCAGGCGGTACACTTAATGCGTTTGCTACGGTACTGAGTGCTACCACCCACCACCTAGTGTACATCGTTTACTGCGTGGACTACCAGGGTATCTAAACCTGTTTGCTCCCCACGCCTTCGTGTCTCAGCGTCAGTACATGGCCAGGAGTTCGCCTTCGCCACCGGTGTTCTTCCAGATATCTACAGATTTCACCCCTACACCTGGAATTCCAACTCCCCCTCCTGTACTCAAGCCACCCAGTTTCCAGCGCGTCCCCCCAGTTGAGCTGGGGTATTTCACACCGGACTTGAGCGGCCGCCTACGCACCCTTTACGCCCAATAATTCCGAACAACGCTCGCCCCCTACGTGTTACCGCGGCTGCTGGCACGTAGTTAGCCGGGGCTTATTCCCAGATTCACGTCATCGGACGGCCATTCCCTGCCGCCCTTATTCCCCCTCTGGAAAAGAACTTTACAACCTCACGGCCTTCATCGTTCACGCGGCGTCGCTCCGTCAGACTTTCGTCCATTGCGGAAGATTCTTAGCTGCTGCCTCCCGTAGGAGTCTGGGCCGTGTCTCAGTCCCAATGTGGCCGTTCGCCCTCTCAGGCCGGCTATCCATCGCGGCCTTGGTGGGCCGTTACCCCGCCAACTAGCTAATGGACCGCGGACTCATCCCCCGGCGGCGCCTTGGCGCCTTTCCTCGGATCCCCCTGCGGGGTCCCGGTCGTATCCGGTATTACCCCATGTTTCCATGGGCTATCCCCGGCCGGGGGGCAGATTATCCACGTGTTACTCACCCGTCCGCCACTCTAGGGGGCCGAAGCCCCTTGCCGTGCGACTTGCATGCTTAAAACGCGCCGCCAGCGTTCGTTCTGAGCCAGGATCAAACTCTCCGTCATATAATCCGGCAATTTTCATGCCGGGATCTTTCAGACTTCGCGTCCTCCCCCGCCATCTCGCGGAGGCGGCACTCCTGCCGCCCCCTCAAACGTTAGCTTACACTATCGTTCAGTGAATTGACTTGGAAGCCCTTGCACTTCC